>Ga0315908_10002525_pt1 | contig 13357 bp, 12 predicted proteins | sample LakEriMetagenome_12_FD_203520 | JGI IMG/M metagenome (GOLD analysis project Ga0315908, IMG submission 203520) | Freshwater fungal communities from buoy surface, Lake Erie, Ohio, United States - Buoy 4 MA124 | ecosystem: Environmental > Aquatic > Freshwater > Lake > Lake biofilm | place: USA...
TAACCTCTCTGTTGTAATTAATTGAGCCCGCAACAAATATTCTATCGGTGTGGAATGGTGTTTTTCCTGGTCGGATTTTTACATTTCTTTTCGGGGCATAGACTAAAATCGATTCTCGTTCATTTGTATTTCCAATAAATAAATTCAATTTTTGCATTAATCCAGCTCCAATTAATCCCAAACCTTGTCCATTTTGGGAATCTTGAATAATTCCTTCGCCCGTTATTAGATGCGTGAATTCACCATTTTCATTTTTTTTAGTGATTTCAATGGCGTCCAAAAAATTATTTTCCACACCCACGAGTGTTGCGCTGACCCATTTTTTCTCGTGTCTTAAAACCACGATTTCTTCCACGGCACGTGAGTAGGATTTTATGCCTTTAATTTTTGATAACGCAGCCCATTTTACTTGAGATTCGTTAAAAGTTTTGCCTTTTGTAACTGTAACTGAAATATCGGTATCGAATTCACTGTAGATGGTTTGAATCATTTTTTCCATGCCGTTAAAGGCGGAGAGAATTATCACCAAGGCGGCTGTAATAACTGCAACCCCTACAATTGAAATTCGACTTATCAGCGTAACAATGCTCTTTTTTTTGGTTGAGCGAAGGTATCGCAGCGCTATGTATAACGGAACGTTAATTGGATTTACTTTTTAAGTAATTGGTCAATTTTTTCTGCGTAATCTTGTGAATCGTCTATGAAAAAAGTAAGTTCTGGAATCTTGTGCATATTTTTAAGTCGTTTTCCAACCTCCCCTCGGATTTTACCATAATTTGCTTTAATATTTTCTAAAACCTTTTCTTTTTCAGGCCCTAAGAAAAAACTTAAGTAGCATCTTGCCAATGAAAGATCTTGCGTCACGCGAACAACAGTAACTGTAACCATAGACCCAAGACAAACTTCTGCCGCGTGTTGTTGAAAGAAAGTCGAAAGTTCTATTTGAATCACTGACTCAATTTTATTTTGACGGATTGATCCCATAAGGCAAAGGTAAGAAATAAGAGTCGACTAATGTCAGTCAAGAGATTTGATTTTATTGATTACTCGATTTAATTGGAGTTTTTTCTGTTTTCTGTTGAGGTTAAAAAATTTAAAACGCTCCTTTTTTATCTCTTTTTTTAAAGCGAAATAATCCCGCATAGCTTTAAAGTAAAGCGTATTCCCAAAAATCATTCGGACTAAAGAGATAATAATTAGATTTAAGTCATATACAATCAATAAATGTTTTGGTAAATGCAGGGCGTGTAAAATGTATTTGTTTCTTTTAGCTGTTATAACAACTTTTTCTTTCGAAATCTTTTTGATTGTCGTTGAAACAGTGTGATAGCAAATGGCATTTGGTTGAAAATATAATTCCCATCCCATTTTCCAAGCTCTAATTCCCAAATCGACATCTTCGGAATAATATGGATTAAAAAGCTCACAAAACCCACCTATTTTTAGGAAGTAATCTTTGCGAACAAGTGCATTTGCTCCTGAGAGGAAAAATGTGGGTATAACGTTGGATTCTGGGAACTTATTTTTATTACTCAATATAAACATATTGAATTTTAGAATTGGTAATTTTGCTCCATCTTGAAGGTTTAATGTTTCGGGGTCTTTAATACTACCCATAACACCGAAAACCTTATCGTCATGAAATAAGGGCAATTGGGAATTAAAATATCCTTTCTCCAAATGAAGGTCTGAATTTAGGATCAAAACCAACTCCTTTGTTGCATAATTAACACCTCTATTAACATTTCCTGAAAATCCAGTATTTTTTTCAGATTCTACAATGATTACCTCCTTGAAGGTTTCTTTAATAATGGAAATTGATTGATCAGTTGATGCGTCATCACTTACGATGATTTCATAGCTCGTTAATCTGCTTGTTTTTAATGCTTCAACCGCAAAATTAATCGTTTCTACAATGATGTTTTCTCCATTGTAATTTGGAATGACAACCGAAACACTGTTTTTCAATGAAACAAGTTTTATTCAAATGTAATCAATATTCGGGGTTTCAAAGGTGCCTGCATAACTAAATCATTGGTTATCTTTGTAGAAACTAATTTTTTTTTTGGATAATTCGAATCCAATTAAGATAATCAAATATGAAAGCCTTTTCACAGATTTTTGGATTCGCGTTTAAATATCGTTTGCTTGCCATTCTAACCATTCTTGGTAACTTGCTTTTTACAGTTTTCAACCTCCTTTCTTTGGTTTTATTCATTCCTTTTTTACAGCTTATATTCAGTTCAAACGGCACCAAAAAACAATTAATTCCCCCTCGTTACGAAGGAAGCATTATGGATTTACCAGGTTATTTAACCGATCGTTATAATTACGAAATGGGTCGCCTAGTAAATTCTGATCCAAAAACAGCGTTATTTATTGTTTGTGTTTTGGTTTTTTGTGCTTTTCTTCTAAAAAATCTTTCTCGTTATTTCGCCATTTGGTTTCAGTCAGATTTGCGCGCCAGGGTTGTAAAAGACATTCGTGATAATATTTTCGCTAAGTCGATTCGTCTGCCTTTATCATATCATTCAAATCAGCGTAAAGGGGATCTATTAACGAGAATGGGTCACGATGTTGGCGAAGTTGAAAATGCAGTAGTTTGCACTTTGGAATTGATTTTTAGAGATCCTATTTCCATTATAATTCATGTTCTTACTTTATTTTTCATTAGTCCTGAACTTACTTTAGTTTCCTTTTTTCTTTTACCAATTTCTGCGTTTGTCATTTCTATTGTTGGAAAAAGCCTAAAACGAACTGCAAAACAAGGCCAACATCAATTAGGTTTATTAACATCATCGTTTGATGAAAGTTTATCTGGCGTAAGAATAATTAAGTCCTTTAATGCGCTTAATTTTATGTCAAAGGTATTTGAAAAGATAAATTTTAGACATCAAAAACTTACATCAAAAACAATTAGGAAAAAGGATGTTTCCTCTTTGCTGAATGAAACGATTGGTGCAGGAGTTATGATGTGCCTTGTTTGGTTTGGGGGGAAACAAATCATTGATCCGGTTAATAAGGAGCACGCCTTAACAGGAGAATTATTCATCACGTTCATTGTGCTTTTTTCACAATTATTGCGCCCAATTCAATCTGTTTCGAGTGGTGTTGCCGTAATAAATAAGGGACGCGTTTCCTTGGATAGAATAAATGAAATTTTGAATTGTGACGAAAAAATAAATGAATGTTCAAATCCTATTTCTACAACAGAATTTAAGAATGAAATCATTTTTGAAAACGTTGGATTTAGTTACAACAATTCCGAAAAAGTCCTAAATAATATAAATTGGACAATAAAGAAAGGAACAACCGTAGCCATTGTTGGTGAATCAGGGAGTGGAAAATCAACACTTATGGATTTGTTGTCTCGATTTTATGATGTTACTGAAGGAGCTATTTTTATTGATGGTGCTGATATTCGAAGTCTTAAGATTTATGATTTGAGAAATTTAAGTGGTATTGTTACTCAAGAATCAATATTATTTAATGTTTCAGTTTCTGAAAACATTGCCTTTGGTGCTGAAAACCCCGATTTTTCCAAAATAAAAAACGCCGCAATAGCTTCAAATGCTCATTCCTTTATTCACGAACTTGAAAATGGATATGACACCATAATTGGTGAAAGGGGGAATAAACTTTCAGGTGGTCAAAAACAACGATTAAATATTGCAAGAGCCCTTTACAAGAATCCGGATATATTAATTCTTGACGAAGCTACCTCTGCCTTGGATACGGAATCTGAAAAGTTGGTTCAAGAGGCATTAGAAACCTTAATGAAAGGCAGAACATCTTTTGTAATTGCACATAGATTGAGCACCATAAAAAATGCTGATGAAATAATTGTTTTATCAAAAGGCGAAATTATTGAAAGAGGAAACCACGAGCAATTAATCAATAATAAAAGCGCTTACTATAAATTCTGCATGCTTCAAGGCCTTGCGAGTTAATTGTAATTAATACATTAACAAATTAAATGAAACTAGTATTGCATAATTGGGTAACTTTGTTTTCTAAATTATTTTATGAACTATACAAACGTATCATTTTCTAAAGAACATAATTCTGAGTTTTACAAGGTGCTTCGTCAACGAGTTAACGACTATTTCAAGACGAGAAATATTTCGAGGCACGCTAACAGCGCTATGGTTTTTAAGACAATCTGCATGATGTTGATTTACTTCATCCCGTTTTCGGTACTTTTTGTTTCTGGTATATCAAATTGGATTTACCTCCTTTGTTGGGCGCTAATGGGTGTCGGAATGGCGGGCATAGGTTTGTCGGTTATGCACGATGCTAATCACGGGGCCTATTCGCGAAATGAAATTATTAATAATATAATTGGAAAAGTAGTAATTCTTGTTGGAGGAAATGATGTAAATTGGAGAATCCAACACAATGTGCTCCATCACACCTATACCAATGTGACTGAAATCGACGAGGATATTGATCCTCCTGCGATTTTTTTAAGATTTTCACCTCACAAAAAAAGACTGAAAATTCATCGTTTTCAACATATATATGCTTGGTTTTTTTATAGTCTAATGACATTAGTTTGGTTTGTGAGTAAGGATTATAAGCAAGCAGCACGTTACAAGAAAATGGGGCTAGTAGAATCGCAGGGTCTTTCTTTTTCCAAACACCTAACCATTATAATAATTAGTAAGGTTTTTTACGCGGTCTTATTTTTATTGCTTCCTTTCTTGTTTAGTCCAGCGCATTGGTATGTGACATTAATCGGATACCTTTTTATGCAATTTATTTCTGGGTTTATTTTAGCCGCAATTTTCCAACCTGCTCACGTAGTTCCGACGTCCAATTATCCGATGCCAGATGACTCAGGGAACATTGATGCGGATTGGGCTGTTAATCAACTTTATAATACCGCCAACTTTGCGCCAAAGGCAAAATTGTTTTCGTGGTATGTCGGTGGTCTAAATTATCAGGTTGAGCATCACTTGTTTCCAAATATATGCCATATTCATTATAGCAAAATAGCAAATATTGTTCGCGATACAGCGCAGGAATTTAACCTGCCCTATCACTCTTACAATACGTTTTACAAAGCCCTAAGAGAACATACAAAAATGCTCTACGCGCTTGGCCACCAAGATATGGCTCCAGCTATTCATTAATGAATATTGAGGAGTTTTACGCTTATTGCCTCCAAAAGAAAGGGGTTTCTGAACACTTCCCCTTCGATGAGCAAACCCTCGTTTTTAAGGTTGGAACAAAGATTTTCGCTTTAACTGATGTTGCTAGTTTTAGATCGATTAACCTAAAATGTAATCCCGAGAAGGCAATTGAGTTGAGGGAGGAATATGCTGCGGTTCAACCCGGTTACCACATGAATAAAAAGCATTGGAATACAATTCTACTTTTTAGTGATTTGGATGATCAGTTGTTGAAGGAATTGATAGATCATTCTTATAATTTGGTACTGAATTCGCTTCCGAAAAAAACACGAGATGAAATTGCGATGGGATAAGTATTTATGGTGCGTGCGACTTGCAAAGACCCGTTCGTTGGCATCTGAACTAATTTCAAAAGGAAAAATCAAAGTGAATGGTGAATCTATAAAGCCATCCCGAGAGGTAAAATTGAATGATTTAATTAGTGTTCAGAAGAATACAGCTACTTTTACTTTTAAAGCAGTTGGGTTTACCGACAAACGTGTAGGCGCCCAATTAGTTTCCAATTTTTTAGTCGATTTAACGCCTGAAGAGGAGATCGAAAAATTGAAGCTTTATCATGAAGCACAGCGAAATTATCGACAAACGGACGGAAAACCAACAAAGAAAGATAGAAGAGAATTGGATGATTTTTTATCCAATTGGGGGGATGATGATGTTACTTGACTTTTATAAAGTTACTTGTTATTCTTCCGTATGTTGTTCATCCCAGTCCAAGATTTTATCAGCTAGTACATTGCTGAGCTTAAAGTAGCTCTCGATGGTCCAACCACCAACGTGTGGAGATAAAATAACGTTATCGGAATGAATTAGGTAATTAAATTCTTCTGGAAGATGCTGTTCAAAAAATGATTCAAAGCTTTTCGTTTCAAATTCCAAAACATCAAGGCAAGCGCCGATTACCTTTTTTTCTTTTAAAGCTAGAACCATGTCTTTTGTGTTTACAATTTTCCCCCGTGATAGGTTCAAAAGTCGAATGGGTTTACTAAAGGAATTAAAAAAAGATTGGTTAGCGAAATACTTATTTTCTTTATTAAGAGGAATGTGAAAGCTAACTATATCGGCTTGTTGAAAAATGGCTTGTAGGGTGCCTTCTTGAACGAAATGATCACCAAAACCAGTTTTATATTTATCGTAAATCAATATTTTAACATCAAAACCTCTTAGTTTTTTAGCAAATGCAGATCCATTATTTCCATAACCAATAATCCCAATGGTCTTTCCATCTAATTCTTCACCTCGATTCCCTTCACGATCCCAAATCCCATCTTTAACTTGTTTATTCGCTTGAGGTAGTTTATTCAACAACGAGAGAAGCATTCCTAAAGCGTGCTCACCAACAGCGTTTCGATTTCCCTCAGGTGAATTGAAAAGTTCAATTTTTCTTTCCTTGCAATAAACTTGATCTATGTTTTCTAGACCTGATCCAGACCGGGCTATAAACTTCAATTGCGAGGCACTGAATAAAAACTCTTTATCTAATGTAAACCTTGCACGTATGACTATTCCAAATACGTCTTTTAATTCAAATTGAATTTCTTCTCTAGACATTTTTGTTCCATCAATGCAATGAAATCCTCTATTTGAAAGGCGTTCCTCGAGAATTGAGTGCACGGTATCAATAAAAAGGACTTTTCTCATATTAGTCATAATTACAAAAATAAATATCCATTTTTTATTTCAGGCAAGAAAAAAATAGTTTAAAATATGCTCAGTTGAAGGGGGTCCGCCAAAAGCTTAAATGACATTCTGTGATATTTTGTGGCACCAAACTTTTGTATTGCTTCCCGGTGCTCTTTTGTGGGATATCCCATATTTTTCTTCCAATTGTATTCGGGAAATTCTTCGTCTAATTTCAACATGAAATCATCTCTATAGGTTTTAGCCAAAATCGATGCTGCAGCGATTGATTGAAATAGACTATCCCCTTTAACTACACAGGTGTGCGGAATATTCGAATAAGAATGGAATCGATTACCGTCTATCAATAGCCATTCAGGCAGAATCGATAAGCCAGCAATCGCTTGATGCATCGCGAAAATGCTAGCGTTTAAAATGTTGAGTTCATCGATTTTACGTTCATCGACAAAGGCGATAGAAAAGTTTAAGGCATTTGATTTAATCTGTTCACAAAGTTCACGGCGTTTTTTATTGGAAATTTGTTTTGAGTCGTTCAACCCTTTAATTTCTTTCTTGGGATCCAAAATCACTGCTGCTGCAACTACAGGACCAGCTAAACAGCCTCTTCCTGCTTCATCACATCCAGCCTCTATTTGATTCTCTTTGAAAAAGGGCTTTAATTCCTTCATTTTTGTAAAGTTCAATTTTTTTCTTATATTCGTGGTAACTTAAATCATTTTATCATGAAATCTTTTTTAATTTCCATCTCGTTTTTATTTGCCGTTGCTTTTGCAAACGCTCAAAATTCAAATACTGCTTTTTGCGATTCTAAATCAAAATTGATTAAAGGAATTGAAACTGGTTTAATAGAAATAAAATTACCAGAAGCTGTGACAAATTCGGAGGTTGAAAAATATGCTGAATATTATAAAAATGCGTTTGTTGTTAGTTTCAATGAAAAAACACATATCGCAAATATTAAAATGATTGAAAATAATAGCTCGAATAGACGTGTAATTCTTCGTTTTTTAGGTGCAAATCAAGTTCACAACATAACCGTTGAGGGAAGTTCATTCTTAATGAATGATTTCTATGAAACTTTCTTGAAATGATTTTTCGTTTGGTTGTTGGGGGGCTTTTATTCATTTTTTTGAGTTCCTGTAACACACAATCTAATTCATATAAAAACTTTGGCCCACTTTCGGTTGACAGTTTAAAAGCTATCGACCTTAATGATATGCTTAAACAACTGGAACAAAATCCAGAGAAAGTGAGGTTTACTTTTACCGCTCCGATTCACGAAGTTTGCCAAACTGCTGGATGCTGGGCGACTGTTAAAAAAGACAATGGAGAACTTTTGCGAGTGCGTTTTAAGGATCATTTTTTAATTCCTAAAAAGACGCGAGTAGGTTCAATTGCTTACTTTCAGGGGGAAGCTTATTGGGATACTATTTCTGTCGAATTGTTAAGGCATTTTGCCGAAGATTCTAAAATGAGTCAAACAGAAATTAATAAAATTATCTCACCAAAGTTTGAATTAAGCTTTGAGGCAGACGGTGTCCTTGTTGAAGCCATAAGCGCCTCCAAAAAATAACTAAGTAATTATTTTTTCGATATCTCAAGAATTGAGAAGTAGTTCGAATTTAATAAAAAACGTCAAGAGATTAATTGGCTCGAAGATGAAGTTTATCTTGATTTCTATTATCTGAAATCATAAAATCCATTTGAGGTTATGCAATAATGTAACTTTATGTCGAAAGGATTAATATCATCGATGATAGTAAATTCATCAAACATGTTAAGACCTATAAAAACGCAACTTGGTTTACATTTAGCAAGTAATCGGTCATAAAACCCTTTTCCATAACCCACACGATGCCCTGTGTTATTAATTGCTAATAATGGCACAAATACAAAATCTAGCATAACCTCCGGAATTTCTTCACCGTATTTTGGTTCTGGAATTCCATATTCGTTAACCTCTAATTGAGATGATTTTTCGTACTTGAAATGGATTAGCGAATGGTTTGTGAAGTTTGATTTTGATAGCGCAATGGTACCTCCTCTGGCAATAATCTCCTCTAATAGTTCGTATGTATTTATTTCTTTTTGTTTTTCAATAGGAAGAAAAATGCTAACAATTTTGCCATTGAAGTCAAAACGATCTAAAACGATTTTTGTACAAGCTTCCGAAATTCTGTTAAGTTCAAAAGGCGCGATAAATTTTCTACGCTCCTGAAACGTCTTGCGAATTTCTGATTTAAACATCTGAGTATGTTACAGCCTGATTCTTAAATCATACAACTTTCTATTATCAATAACTTCGGCTTTTTTCCTAAGCGCATCAAGTGCTTGAGTTTGGGCAGATCCCTTTATTGAGGTAAGTAATTGTTCTCTTTCAACATTCGTATTAGCCGAAGGGGCATCAACCGTTTTATTCACAATAATAACATAAACACCATTTTTTCCTTTTAAAGGCAATGTTCTCTTTTTGTCTTTAATTGCTGAAAATAATGATCCGACAATTTCAGGTTCATATCCCGCATTACTAATTTGCGGCGAGCCAAAAGTCACATCGGCGGTCATAACTGTTGTATTTGCAGATTTAGCTAATTTATCTAAACTTTTGATTTTTGCCATTTGGTTAATCAAACGCTCGGCTTTTTTCTCTTCAATTAAATCTTTTTCCATTTGAGCTTTAACATCCTCAAATTTAGGCTCACCTTTCTCTTTGATTGATGACACCATAGCGATGACATACTTATCTTTATCTTTTATAGGATAGGATGTTAATGTTCCAACTTCTACGTTTGGCCCATAAGCTAATTCCAGAATTTTATCCGAAGCTAAAGAATTTGTAAATCCATATACTTTTGGGCTATTATCTTCCAGTTGAATTGGTCTCGGGAATTTCTTCGCTTTTGTAACAATCGTATCAAATAGAGCAACTTTTTTTATTGGATCAGCTTCCTTGGAAATTTGACTATCTAGTTTGTACAAAATTTGTGTTACTTCACTTTCTTTATTTGAAATTGTAGTTTCAGAAGCTTTAAATGGTTGTGAAACCGAAACTAATAATGGGAGTTTATCTGCAGAACGATCAAGAACTTCAATAATATGGAACCCAAAGTCGGTTTTTACTACGCCTATTTTACCAATGGGTTGAGTTGCGCAGAAGTCGCTAAATTCTTTCACCATTTCACCCTCAAGAAAATTTTCATATTTACCACCATTTGTTTTTGAACCTGGATCCTCCGAAAATTTATCTACAAACGAACTGAAATTATCTTTATTAATCAATTTCAAAAGGCTGTCTGCCGTTTTCTTTTTAATCGCGATTTGTTTGGCATCTTTCGATTTATCTGCTGCAATTAAAATGTGTCTTGCTGATAATTTAGCCGGCGTGAACCCAATCACTTTTGATACAATAATATTTTCTGTGGAATAATATGGTCCAACAATCTGACCAATAGCAGCTTTCTTAAATATGCTGTCTAAAGCCATCGGATAAGTTTGAAAACGATTGGCTTTTTCATTTCCCTGTGGAACAGCTGTTGCTCGTTTATCTCCAAAATAGATTTTGTTGTAGCTGTTCTTCATTACAAAGATTGAATCGTTCGCTGCAGTTTGGAACTCGGTCTTTACTTTAGTCATTAAACGCTTACTCATCAGTGAATCTTGTCTTGATGGAGCAATTACAACGTCAAACATTCTAACTTCACGACTAGAGCTACGAATAGCATATTTTGAATCTGATTTATGTTCTTCGTAGAAGGCTTTTAACTCGTCATCTTTAATTTTAATATCTGCATCATTGATTTCAGTATATCGACGCATTACAAATGAAATATTTTTCTTTTCATTATTTGCTTTATATTCATTTTCCGCTTCTAGTTTTGTAACGTAAACACCTTGGCTTAACAAGTTCAAATATTTTTCTTGTTTTCTACGATCAGAATAGTATTGTTTAGTGTTATTCCATTGTTGAACTGCTTGCGGATCTTTGTTCGTTTTTAGTTGAGTCAATGTTGACTGTAGCTTTTGTCTTCCTTTTATCGTAGATTGCTCAGTAATAGTACCTGTTAAAGAATCTGTGTAAAATTGTGCCAAATCTTGAAGCACCGAAAATCCATCAGTCGCCATCAAGTATGCATTGAATTCGCGATCAGAAACACTAATTCCAAGCGCTTCATATTCTTTTTTTAGGATTACCGAGTCCACCATGAAATTCCAAGATTTATCATTAGAAGATTCGACTTCACGTTCCCCAAATTCTTTTTGTTGCTGCTGAGCCTGCATTCTTTCTTGGTCTTGGACTCTTGAGCTTATTTGCCCGTATTTGCTTGCGTCCATTTTTTCGCCATACACTGTACCAATTCCATATTCGGTATTGTCCCCAAGTAATGAAAAATTTGGATTTGCTGTTTTAAATGATTCCCAAATCATAGCGATTCCAACTATGACAAAAGCAATAATAATTATCACTGAATTATTTCGAATTTTTCCTATAATCGCCATAACATTTTTTTAAGAACGCGAAGATAGCAAGAATTGTCTAAAAATGAAAGTCTATTTCAATGAAAAAGGAGGCTTATCGGCCTCCTCCTTTTATGTTCGGTTTAATTTGCGGGTTTATTGCGGGTTTATTGTTTGTTTTGAGTGTGTCGTTTGCACTTTTAGTAGGAGATTCCTTTTTTTCTTCGGTCTTAATTACAGGTTTACTCGTATTAATAGTTGGTTTTTGATTATTACCGGTTTTTGGAGCATTCGAATTTTGAGTCGGAGTACCTGTAGGTTTGGAAGAATTAGTTGTTCCGTTGTTAGGTTTAATTGTCCCACTACCATTATTTCCTTTAGTATTCAAACTCTTTCCATTACCGCCACCGTTGTTACCTCCGTTACTACCACCACTGTTGCCACCGTTACTACCATCATTGTTGCCACCAGTGCCGCTACCGTTGCTACCACCATTATTGCTACCACCGTTAACACTACCGTTTCCACTCCCATTTTCATCATCAACACCATTATTGGTATCAGTTTGTCCGTTCGGACCGCCAGATCCCTGTCCGGGATTAGAAGAATCTACACCATCTTGATTATTACCATGACCATTATTTCCATTTGAATTTGGGTCCACATTATTGTTTTCCGAACAAGGACCTTGGGTTGCACCAAGCGATTGGTAATAAGGCCATTCAGATATTTGAATTGTCATTGTCGTGGCGTTACCATTTCTACCCTGTAATGGCAGGCAAATTTCCATGGTCTGAGGGCTAGGATCATCATTATTGATAGGTTGCTCGTAATTAATCGTATATGACTCAATATCTGTTCCGCATTCATTTTGAGCAGTCATAATAATGGTGTTATTCCCCAATGACAATGTTAAATTCGCTGAAATGGAACCGATATTGTTCGAGAATGAATTTAGAGGCGATCCATTCACTGTTATGTTCAAGATGGTGTTCGCATTTATGTTCAATACTTGAGCGGTAAAGTTCAGTTGTGAATTTGTAGTGATTGACCCTGAAATTGGATTCGTTGTTAGATTAATAACGGGTGTTCGACAAACCACATAATTTATCGAGAATGTTTGATTGTCATTTCCACATCCGTTTTGAGCCGAAAGAACAAAATTATTCGACCCTGGAGACAATACCACATTTGCAGTTAACTGATTACCAACAAACGTTGTGTTTTGAATTGCGACCCCATTTAACATTAAAGAGATTCCTTGAGCCGAATTCATGTTTTGAATGTTAGCGTTAAATTGATAATTAGGATTTACCACAGGCTGTAAAGGATTTGCAGAATTAGCAATTGAGATTACAGGGGCTTTGCAATTATCATAATTAATCGTGAAATTCTTCGAGTCGTTTCCGCAGCTATTAGAGGCATTTACGTAAAAGTTATTGGCGCCGGGAATTAAATTAACATTTGCAGAAATTTGTCCATTCACAAAGGAAAAATTAGTTAATGGATTTCCGTTTTGAGTAAAACTTAAACTGTTTGTGTTGCTAACATTTAATGCGTTGATAACTAAGTTGTAACTTGCTGATGTTGTTGTCATAACAGCATTTTGTGGATTGGAAAGTGTTACAACAGGTGCAACACAATTATTGTAATTAATAGTGGATGTTTGAACCATATTACCACAAGAATTTCGCGCTGTGATAGAAAAAGTATTAAGTCCAGATATTAAAGTTACAGTTGCAGAAACAAGGCCATTATTAATAGATGCACCCGGAACTATATTGCCGTTGTGAGTCAAGGTAATGCCTTGCATCCCGACCATATTTTGGACACTCGCTTGGAAATTAAACGAGGCTGTATTTACTGAGTTTCCAGGAATACTAGGCTGGGTAATGCTAACTACTGGCTCAATACAATTGTTGTAATTAACATTCAGAAACTTAACATCATTGCCACATGAATTATTCGTTGAAACGGCAATCGTGTTGTTCCCTGGAATAAGTTGCAATGTAGAAGAAAGGATGTTGTTTGAATAGTTAAAATTCTTATTTACTCCGTTTTGTGTGAGT
>Ga0315908_10002526_pt1 | contig 13353 bp, 10 predicted proteins | sample LakEriMetagenome_12_FD_203520 | JGI IMG/M metagenome (GOLD analysis project Ga0315908, IMG submission 203520) | Freshwater fungal communities from buoy surface, Lake Erie, Ohio, United States - Buoy 4 MA124 | ecosystem: Environmental > Aquatic > Freshwater > Lake > Lake biofilm | place: USA...
GTTGAATATCAATGTTTCCAGAAATCTTTAGTTCCATATTTTCAGCCTGAGCAAAGTCGATTAATGATTTAATATCCTCGAGGACAAGCTTCAATTCTTTAGAACGCATCTCAGATTTATGTAGATCATTTTCGGATCGCTCTTTCATTCCAAATGCCCGCAACTCATGAAATTTTATTTTGCTGTTAACAAGCGATAAAAGAACATCAGTCGCCTCGTTTGCTGTGTATTGACCCTTAACAAGAGAATAGGTGTGATTGTCTTCCATTTCAATGTGTGTTTCATGCAAAAGTCATAAGAGTAATTCATATATTTATATTTATAATATAGTTGTTTGTATAAGCAAATTTTATGAACGTATGCATAACGTAATTTCAGTAGTGCAACATTCGGCTTAAGAACCTCGTCGTTTTGTTGTAACTTTCACTTTTAAAAATCATTTTCAGCATGAGGTCAATTGTATTTGTATTCTTATTGCTTTTTGTGCGGACTTTCGGACAGGATTCCCTTTATTCAAAAGTCTATCACACGAGCAACATCGATTTGAAGGGTCAGTCTGTTGCAGCTTCGGGTGATGGTGGAATGGTTGTCGCAGCGCAGTACAATTGGATGCAATCAGCAGTTTTTCGCATCGATTCTCTGGGAAATACCCTTTGGGCAAAAAATTTAGTGTCATCAACAGGTGTGGTGCAATGGGATAATGTGTTGATCAAAACCATTGAAACTTTGACCGATTCGAGCTACATCGTTGCTGGAGAGTGTATCAGTTCAGATGGTTCAAAGCTACATGCCGTATGCGCGAAGATTTCATCAAATGGTGATACGCTTTGGACACGAACGGTAACAAATCTGAGTATGCAATATAGTACCTACCAATCGGCAGCAGCTACAGTTGATTCGGGTGTTGTATTGGTGGCGAAAACTAGCACCTCAACTTCAGCGGGTTATTTTATTGTAAAATATTCGGCAAACGGCGATCTACTTTGGTCGAAGGTGGTTGAAGGACTTCCTGTAGCGGATGCTCCTTGCGTAATACAAACATTAGCCGACAGTTCGATATACGTAAGTGTACCGAACAGTGCGAATGAGTGCGTTGTTATGCGCCTATTTTCGGACGGAACCATGGATTGGGCACAGCGATACCCTGATCTTGTTTTTCACGACATCGAGCGTGTTGATTCTACGGTCGTTTTTTCAGGGATTTCTACTACACAGTATTTACCAATATTGATAAAATCAGACGTAGATGGATCCCTTCAATGGGCAAAGAGTTATGCACCAATGTCCGGTGGTGGGCTCATCGATGTATGTGTCCGTCAGGATTCAAGTTTTGTGCTTACTTCCGGCGAGCAAGCGTTCATGGGATTTGCGCTTTCAGCCGATCAAAATGGCTTGGGAGAGCTGGAGTTGAATTTGGCTTTGGCAACTTTTGCTGTACTTGAATCCGCACACAATGGTGTTTTTCTCGTTGGAAATGGCCCGATGTACGGGGTCAAAGTTGGGTCATTGATGACCAACTATCACATTGGAGTTGTTCGAGCCGATTCTCTGTTAAATACTACTAAAGGTGGATTTTTCAGTTGCAGTTGGGGAGTAGGAACGACTACTTCAAGTGACCTTCCCATTACCCCATTGTCATTTACGCCTCAATATTCCGGCAATTTGTCCATGATAAGTGCTTCATTCCAGTACAACGACTTAGCTCTGAATAGCTACATCGGTTGTGTGGACTTTTTTGGTGGATTGGATGAAAACAGCATAGAAAAGGAACTTTCTGTATTCCCAAACCCTTCGACTGGGGTCTTTCAGTTAGAGCAAGAGTCACAGCACTCAATTGAACTAACGATTACCGATGTGAGTGGTCGAATCATCCTGGAAAAGTCTATGCAATCCTTGCACAATACGGTTGATTTAAGTGCTGAGCCATCGGGCATTTATTTCTATCATGCTAAGCGTGATGATGGTCAAACGAAAAGTGGGAAACTTGTTGTGATGCAATAATTTTCAGGTATGACACGCACTCAATCTTGTGCTTTGATGTACATTTGTTGGCATAACTAAATTCTCAATTTCATGAAATTCGCAACAAAAGCCATACATGCCGGCGTGCATCCCGATGAATCAACAGGAGCCATCATGACACCCATCTACCAAACGTCAACATACGTGCAAGATGGTGTTGGAAATCACAAGGGATATGAGTACTCGCGTACCTTAAATCCAACACGCCATGCACTTGAGAAGAACATTGCGGCAATAGAAAATGGAAATTTTGGGGCTTGTTTTGGATCAGGATTGGCTGCGATTGATTGCGTAATCAAGATGCTTAACCCTGGCGATGAGGTCATCTCAACAAATGACCTTTATGGAGGAAGCTACCGTCTTTTCAAAACAATCTTTGAGAAGTATGGTATCAAATTTCATTTTGTGGACATGCAAAATCCAGTGGGAGTTGAGGCGCATGTAAACGAACACACAAAGTTGATTTGGGTTGAAACGCCGACGAACCCAATGATGAACATTATTGACATCGAAGCAATGGCTGCAATCGCGAAAAAAGCAGGAGCATTATTGTGTGTAGATAATACGTTTGCAACACCTTACCTTCAGAATCCCTTGGATTTAGGCGCAGACATCGTGATGCACTCTGTAACGAAATACCTTGGCGGTCACTCCGATGTGGTGATGGGTGCCTTGGTGTGCAACGATGAAGAATTGGCTAAAGAAATGTACCGCATTCAAAATTCAACCGGAGCTGTTACGGCACCAATGGATTCTTTCTTGGTACTTCGTGGTATCAAAACATTACATTTGCGCGTTCAACGCCATTGTGAAAACGGAGAGAAATTAGCCAACTTCTTGGTGAACCACCCGAAAATTGAAAAAGTATATTGGCCAGGCTTCCCTACGCATCCAAACCATGATGTAGCGCGTAAACAGATGCGTGGATTTGGCGGTATGATTTCATTTACTATGAAAGGAAATCGTCTTGAAGATGCTTTGGAAGTAGTGAAAAAAGTGGAAATTTTTGCTTTGGCGGAATCATTGGGCGGTGTTGAATCTTTGATTGGTCACCCAGCAACAATGACGCATGCCTCTATTCCGAAGGAGGTACGTGAAAAAACAGGGGTGGTTGATTCATTAATTCGCCTTTCTGTCGGTGTCGAAGATGCAGATGACCTTATTGCCGATTTGACGAAAGCCTTGGGTTAATTCGCATGGCTACAAAAGTGTATGTGACAGGCGTTTCGCGCGGTCTGGGTAAAGCTGTTGCTGAAAAGTTCTTGAAAGAAGGATATTCGGTTGTTGGTATTGGACGATCGTCAGATATTCATCATGTTAATTATACGTTTCTTGTCTGTGACTTGTCCTTGCAATCAGATATTGATAAAATTCAGTTTGATACGACATGTGATGAAGTTATTCTCATCAACAATGCCGGTCAGATAGGCAATCTTCAGCGCATAAGCGATCAAATTGAACCGGATTTCGAGGAAGTAATGCGGGTCAATACCTTGGCGCCAATGTATCTTTCATGGTCTTGCTTGCAACAAGTGAAGGGTGCTATAAAGATTGTGAATATTAGTTCAGGTGCATCAACCCGTGCAATTCCCGGATGGGCGGCATATTGTGCGTCTAAGGCGGCGATCGATCGATTTTCAGAAACCATTCAACTGGAAGAAAAAGAGAAAGGTCGCGACGTTAACGTGTGGTCTGTTGCTCCTGGGGTTATTGATACCGCCATGCAAGAAAAAATTCGTTCGGCTTCTGTAGAGAACTTTTCCAGTTTAGAGACCTTTCTTGACCTTAAAAAGAACGATGAATTGACCAATCCTCAAGTCACTGCTGATAAGCTTTTTCGATTAATCGTTCTAGAAGAAATCGACCGTGTTGTTTGTTCGCTTCGTGAGATTGAATGAATTAAGACAACTAATTTTTTCTGTTAAATTGCTCTTTTGTCATCTTGTTTTTTAGAAAGTAAGCAAACCATTATGTAATTTAGAGCGGTTATAAACAAGGATATTTACTTCAAATGTTAAAAATGAAAACTTTGAATTCGTGGATTATTGGATGTTTGTTAATTGCTAGCCAAGCAGTTATAGCTCAAACATCTACGATTGACCCTACAAATTGCCGTGATGGGGAAAAGGTTGAGTATTGTATTCAGCACAAGAAGTTGCAACAAAAGATTCAACAAAACCCTGCATTTGCGCAGTCGCTTTTGGATGATGAGGTGCAACGCATCAAAGACCAGAATTCAGGTGGAAGTGTCCCGAAAGGAACTGTCTATAAAATCCCAGTGGTGTTTCACGTGCTACACAGTGGAGGAATTGAAAACATCAGCGATGAACAGATCTTCAATCAAATGGAAATCTTAAACAGAGATTTCCGACTTCAAAATGCAGATGCTGGAAACGTACAATCAGACTTTCAAGGAATGCCGGCTGATGTGGAAATCGAGTTTGTCTTGGCTACGAAAGCTCCGAATGGTGAATGTTTCAAAGGAATTACGCGTACGTTGTCAGCAATGAGTTATGACGGAGCGGATGGAGATGCACAGGTCGATGCAATTGTTGCTGGAAATGACGTCTACCAAGGTCAATGGTCGGGAAGTAAGTACCTGAACATCTTCGTTTGTGGAGAAATTGGTGGTGCAGCGGGATACACAATGAAACCTTTCGCTTCTGGATTTGGTGGTGAAACGATGTACAATGGAATTTGGATTTTGCATGACTATGTTGGGGCAATTGGAACTGGTTCAACTGGAACAAGCCGCGCCATCACACATGAGGTTGGTCACTGGTTAAATCTTGATCACACGTGGGGAGGAAATAACAACCCAGGAAATGCATCAAGCTGCAGCACCGACGATGCTGTAACAGATACACCAAATTGTATTGGCGTAACATCTTGCTTGTTGTCAGCAAACACATGTAATTCAATCAACTCGTTTTGGACGTATGATGTACGCGACAACGTTGAGAACTATATGGACTACTCTTACTGTTCGAAAATGTTTACTCAAGGTCAGGTGACACGCATGCGCAGCGCGTGCACGTCGTCTACTGGTGGTCGAAACAAACTTTGGACAACAGCAAACCTTACGGCAACAGGTGTCAATTCGCCACTGGTGTTGTGTAAAGCTGAATTTACGTCGAATAAAACCTCAGTTTGTGTTGGTGATTCTATCGAATTCACAGACGACTCTTACAATGTGGTAACGGGTTGGACTTGGACTTTCCAAGGTGGTGTTCCAGCAACATCGACAGCACAGAATCCCGTTGTTACCTACTCAACACCAGGACTTTACACCGTAACATTAACTGCAACGGATGGAGGCAGCTCCGATTCAGAAACAAAAACAAGCTATGTTCGTGTATTGCCAGCATCCGCATCACTTCCATTCTTGGAAGGATTTGAATCTTATACAACATTGGCAGGTAACGAAAGTTGGGAGGTTTACAATCCTAACAACAACAATGCTTGGACCATTGAAACTACTACAGGACATTCAGGAACAAAATCTGCGAAAGTGGTGAACTTCGGACAGGCTGGGTCTAACGTAGATGAGCTCATTTCTTCACCAGTTGATCTTTCGGGTGTTGTTGGTTCTGTAACCTTGAGTTTCCGCTATGCATACCGTAAAAGAGCAACAGCAAACAATGAGTGGTTAAAAGTCTTCATTACCAACGATTGCGGTGGCACATGGTTGCAACGCAAAACATTGGGTGGTAGCAGCCTTTCTCCATTAGTAAGTACATCTTCTTGGAAGCCAACGACAACGGCAGATTGGACAACAGTTCACATGATTAATATTTTCAGTGATCAGTGGGTTGATAACTTCCGATACAAGTTCCGCTTCGAAGGAAATGGAGGAAACAACATGTATTTGGATGACATTAATATCTATCAAGGTGCTCCTTCAGACAACTTAGTAACTGCTGGTTTGGCTGACAATGGAATGATTCAAGATCTCTCTTTGTTCCCGAATCCAACAGAAAATGAGTTGAACATTCAGTTCTCGGCGTTGAATGCTGAAAAAGCGGTGATCCAACTAAGAGATATTTCTGGAAAATTAATCCGAACTGAAGTGATTAATGCGGCATCTGGATCAAACTTAGCGATGATGTCTGTGGAAGAATTGGCTTCAGGAAGCTATTTCATGACGTTAATACTCGGAGATGTTCAACAAACGATGCAGTTTGTAGTGAAATAAAAAGAATAGGTTAAAATATAAGGGTCTTCGTGAGAAGGCCCTTTTTTAATGGAAGAAATATGAGATTTATTGTAGGAATAGTAGCTCTAATGATCGGAGGAATATCTTTCGCGCAACAAGAAAAGACGTGTGGAACAGATCTGATTCTTCAACAGTTAAAGGCGCAATACCCAGATTTTGAGCAGCGCATGCACCAAGGTTTGACGCATGCCGCCAATGGAGATGGGGAACTGCCTAAATCAACCATTAATGTCCCTGTCGTTGTGCACATCATACATGACAATGGTGTTGGAAACATATCCGATGAACAAATCTTTGACGCCTTAGCAGTATTGAATTCCGATTACAACCGTCAAAATTCGGATGCGAGCAATACGCGCAACACGCCTACAGCACCTTTTGCTTCGCAGGCAGGATTGATGGATGTAAAATTTCGCTTGGCTCAAATTGATCCGAACGGCAATTGCACCAATGGTATCGTAAGGGTAAATGCCCCAGGACTCACCTACAACGCAGATGATGCGTGTAAGTATGCAGCCAATGGAGGCTCAGACCAATGGCCAATGGATAAGTACCTCAATATCTGGGTGGTGAACTCGATTGCTGGTGGCGGAACAGGAATCATCTTAGGTTATGCTTACCTCCCGTACTTTCCGAATGGTGAGAACTACGGGATCTTGATTCGTCACGATGCATTTGGGACTATAGAGACGGCCTCTACAGCGGATGGACGCACCCTGACACACGAAATGGGTCACTTGCTCGGTCTTCAACATATCTTTGATGCAGGCTGGAACGGTACAGATGGCTGTCATACTGATGCCTGTAATCAGGCAGGTGACTATTGTTGTGACACACCTCCGCAGCAGCAATCCTACTGGGGTTGTCAGGTAGCGCTGAATTCGTGTAATGAAGTACCTCTGAATGACTCCTATGGATTTGATGCCTTGGACCAAATCGAAAATTACATGAGCTACAATTCCTGCCAGAACATGTTTTCTAATGATCAAATAGGAATCATGTCACAAAACTTCATTGACATCAACTTTATGGCTGCGATGATTACCCCAGCGAACATCATTGCGACTGGTTTAAACAACCCACAGATACTTTGTAAATCAGATTTTGATGCATCGACCACAAGCATGTGTCCAGGTGATTCAGTGATTTTCAATGATAGAAGCTTTCACAATCCTACGTCATGGAACTGGAATGTATCACCAGGAATTCAAGGGACAGATTGGGACTTTTGTTTAGGAAGTTCAAGCACAACACAAAATCCTTCTATTCGCTTCTATTCTCCTGGTTTTTATACTATTGCCTTGACCGTGAGCGATGGAACAAACACAGCAACAGAAGAGAAAACATCTTTCATCACCGTGCTTCCAAGTGCACAAGCATTGCCATTTTGGGAAGGATTTGAATCCATCACCAATCTTGCAAATGAACCATTTTGGACGATCAACAATCCAGGTGGAAATAACGGCTTTCAGCTTGAGCCTGGCGCCGCATATACTGGGAATCAATCCACTCGTTTAAATAACTTCGGACAATCGGGTAGTAATGTTGACGAGTTGATTTCATCGTCTGTTGATCTTTCTTCCATTCCATCAACTGGCACTGTAACCTTAAGTTTCCGCTATGCATACCGCAAACGCAATTTGTCCAATGATGAATGGTTAAAGGTATACATCAGCAAAAACTGCGGTGACTCTTGGGTGCAAAGAAGAACAATTCACGGAGACAATTTATCCCCTTTTGTGGCTACGTCCAATTGGACACCATCCTTCCCGAGCGACTGGGTAACAGTCCACATGACCAACATCACAACCGACTTTTTCGTGGAGAATTTCCGCTTTAAATTTCGATTCGAAGGAAATGGGGGAAACAACTTCTTCATCGACGACATCAACATTTATCCAGGCGCACCATCGGATGAACTTGTTTTAGGACTCGCGAATGAATTGGGACTTGCTGAACTTTCCGTGTATCCTAATCCAGCTGAAAATGAGGCCAACGTGCGCTTTACATTGCCTTTGGCAACTCCTCTATCAGTGGACGTCTGTGATCTAAGCGGTAAAGTGATCTCACATTCCACGATCAATGGTGCTGAAGGAATCAACATCGTTACCATCCCATTGACAAACCTCGCGAGTGGCACGTATCAATTGCGCATTAGCGATGGAGTTGGGGGCAAGGTGTTGCCATTGGTGGTGAGGTAATACTAGTTTTCCGCATCTCTTCATTCCTCCACTCTAGTTTTTCTTCGCTCCCGCTCTCAACCTCACACTTCAGCTACTTCTTTTTAATCCTTCACCAAGTGCGATATTTCAGACCTTAGCCCACCAAAACAGAGTGACCCTTCGATATACTCAGGGCAAAAAGTGAAGTGCGAGAGCGTTGAAGCTCCACTCTGTTTTTATTCGCTCCCACAACTTGTCCCGATACTTCGGGACTCAACCTCACACTTCAATTACTTCTTTTAAATCAATCAACAAGTTAGATATTTGAGACCTTTGGCCCACTAAGAGGGGAAGATTCGTTAAGAAAAATCCCTATCTTCATTCCCTCATGTCAGACACGCGCCAAATTTTCACGCTGAAGCAAGTGGTTTCCTCCATTCGAAAGACCTTAGAGGAACGCTACCAGCAGTTGTATTGGGTGAAGGCGGAGATGCATAAACTTAACCGCTTTCCCAGTGGTCATGCTTTTCCTGAATTGGTGCAGAAGGAAGATGATCGTATCGTAGCACAGATTGGAGCAACCATTTGGAGTCAGAATCTACAACGCATACAAAAGCAATTTGCGGAGGTGGTGAAGGAACCTCTTAAAGAAGGAACTACGCTCTTGATGCAAGTGAAAATTGTGTTTCATGAAACGTACGGACTAAGTCTTCAGGTGTTGGACATTGACCCAAGCTACTCGCTGGGTGAATTGCAGAAGGAACGTCAGGAAACGTTGAAAAAGCTTCAGGCGGAAGGCATTCTGAATAAAAACCAATTCCTCGATTTTCCCCTTTTGCCCAAAAGAGTTGCCGTAATTTCTGCGGATCAAAGCAAGGGACTTTCGGACTTCATGCAGGTGTTGGATCAAAACTCACGCGGATACCGTCTGTTCACAATGTTGTTCCCCGCCTACCTGCAAGGTGACTTGGCGGTGACATCTATCCAAGAACAATTGAAAAAAATCGAACGTGTGAAGAAGCACTTCGATGTGGTGGTCATCGTTCGTGGTGGTGGTGGTGAAGTGGGAATGTCGTGTTACAACAATTTTTCGCTCTGCAAGTCGATTGCGACCTTCCCCTTACCAATTTTAACAGGCATTGGTCACTCGACAAACATGACGGTCGCCGAAATGGTGGCCTTTCGCAATGCCATCACTCCCACCGAACTGGCTGACTTTCTCCTTGAAGCGTTTGATGCCTTTGCTGTTCCTGTTTTGAATGCGCAAGATCAAATTTCCTCTGGTGCACGTCAACTCTTGGAAACAACGGGTTTACACTTTACCAATGAAACACGGCTTTTCCGCAATGCAGTGAGACGCTGTAGTGAAGCCAATAAAAACCAGTTGCACAAGATCAGTGATGCCTACCGATCGAATGCGCAAGGCATGGTCCGGCGACACAGACAACTGATGGATTTCTCAAACAAGGAACTTAGTAGAGCGGCGCGATTGGTAATTGAACAAGGAAAAGAAGCTGTGAATGCCGTGCCTGGAGACTTGAAGCAACGCTCGACTTCTGCGCTTTCGAATGCGATGAATCTGGTCAATCAAAAGGAAAACTTGGTGCGCCTCATGGATCCGGTGAATGTGCTGCGACGTGGCTATTCGATCACCACAGTTGATGGCCATACGGTGAATGCTAAAACGAACATCGAGGAGGGCACCATCATCAAAACACAATCATTTGATTTGGAAATAGAATCAACAGTGACTAAAAAGAAAATACATGGAAAATGAGATGACTTACACAGCGGCATTTGATGAATTGCAGCAAATCGTTGCAGACATGGAAGATGGGGAAATTACTGTCGACGACCTGGCAGTGAAAGTAAAGCGCGCAGCTGAATTGATCAAAATCTGTAAGCATAAACTGACTTCCACGGAGGAGGATGTGAATGCGATATTAAAAGAATTGGAGGGGTAATGATAATTTGTATGGGGGGGGTAGATTTCTGTATCTTTTGAGGCGACTCTTGTGTTTTGTCTTTGTTTCACCCAAACCACTTGAATCACTGCTGCCCTAACGAAATGAAACTGTCCTTCATTCCTTTTAAATTCTGACTTTTATCTCGATTAGGGCAATTGTTTATGCTGGAAAGACAGCGTGTGTCAATCCTAAAATCAGAACCGATTTATTTTTTATATTTAATTTAACGCTTTATTTTGCCTGTCCAGCTGGAGATTCCTCCTTCAAGATTATAGACGTTTTTAAAGCCTTTTTTAATCAATAGATCTGCTGCTTCGGCGCTACGTCCACCCGCATGACAATAGACGATATACTTCTTCGATTTATCGAGTTTAGCAATCTGCGTTTTGAAGTCACTGCTGTAGAAATCAATGAACAATGTCGCACCATCGATAAATCCGCCACTCACCTCCATTGGTGTGCGCACATCAAGCACCACAACGTTCGGATCCTTCATCAACTTGAGCATCTCTGCTTGATCGATATTCTGAACTGTATTCGAAGATTGAGAATTTGAATTGCATGACTGAAAGAACGCAACGAGCAGAATAACTAGGCTTAGTAAATGTGTTTTTTTCATGATTCTTTAATTTGGTTTGACGAAAGTAAGGACTTTGAAAGAGTAATAAGGTGACTTTTGTTACTTAAAGGACAAAAGACCGCTTCGCTGAAGGACAAAGGACAAAAGACTCGTGAATAACTCGTAACACGCAATTCGTAACTCACGGTCCCAACTCGTAATTCGTAATTCGTAATTTATAATTTGATACTTCGCAATTCACGATTTGATTGCTTCGCTAATTGCCGCAGGCATCAAATTGCCTTTGGCATCAAATTCCGCGAGGATCAAATCCTTAATTCTAATACTAAACACTACTTTTGTCTTAAAATCCCACACAATGAACAATCGGCAGGGCAAACTAAGCATTTACAATAGCCTTTCAGGCCAAAAAGAGCACTTTGAACCCATTCACGATGGCCGTGTTGGTATGTACGTCTGTGGGCCGACATTGTACAGTGAGCCACACATGGGGAATATGCGTACGTTCATGAATTTTGACATGATCTACCGTTACCTTCTATATGTGGGATACCAGGTAAAGTATGTCCGAAACATCACCGATGCGGGACACATCACAAATAGCGCGGGAAATACCGAAGATAATATTGGAAAAGCAGCACGGCTTGAGCAAGTGCAATCCTTGGAAATCGTGTACAAGTTCAACGTGAAGTTTCAAGAATTGCAGCGCTTGTACAATTTATTGCCTCCAAGCATTGAGCCTGCTGCAACGCAACACATTCAGGAGCAAATCGAGCATATTGAACAGATTATCGCCAACGGCTTTGCCTATGTGGTGAATGGATCAGTGTATTTTGATGTAAGAAAGTACAGCGAGAAATTCGAATACGGAATTTTGAGTGGACGCAAGGTTGATGAATTGGCGGAAGAGACGCGAACCTTGAATGCTCAGGATGAAAAACAGTTTTTCGCTGACTTCGCACTTTGGAAAAAAGCCAATCCAGACGATATGCAAGTATGGCGTTCACCATGGGGTGATGGAAATCCTGGGTGGCATATCGAATGTACAGCGATGAGCACGAAATACCTCGGCTCCCATTTCGATATTCACGGTGGCGGTATGGACCTCAAGTTTCCGCACCACGAAGACGAAATTGCACAAAACTGTGGATCATTGGGCTGCAATCCTGCGAAGTACTGGATGCATGCAAATATGCTCAATGTGAATGGTCAGAAAATGAGTAAGTCCTTCGGAAACTATTTCTTACCAAAAGAAATCGTAGATGGGACAACCGCCTTGTTTACAAAGCCCTTTGCACCAGATGTGATTCGTTTTTGCATGATGCAAGCACATTACCGCAGCAACTTAGACCTTTCTGAAGACTCATTGAATGCTGCAGAAAAAGGATTTGCTCGATTGTGTGACGCTTTGTCCTTGACGGAGAAAATCAATACTGGAGCAAACTCTTCATTTGATGTTCAAGTACTTGTTGATTCCTTCTATGCGGCCATGGATGACGATTTCAATGCGCCAATTTTAATTGCAAACTTGTTTGAAGCGGTGCGCTATATCAACTTGATCAACGACGGAAAAGAGGCCATCACTGCCGCTGACTTGACTTTGCTCCGCAATGAATTGAATGGATTTGTGCATGATGTCCTTGGTCTCAATACGGGTGGTGGAAACAGTGATTCAAAACTTGCTCCTGTGATGGATCTTGTTCTTGAATTGCGACAACATGCCCGTGAAAATAAAGATTGGACGACCTCCGATCGAATTCGCGATGGATTGGCAGCTGCAGGGATTGTTGTGAAAGACGGAAAAGAAGGAACAAGCTGGAGCTGATCTTCAATTAATTCCGTTATCAATTTGATTTTTAATATTAAAGTCTTAACTTGAGGTGAATTAATGAAACCACCTCATCATGAAAGACACACCCCTTATTGCAAAGTCATTTGAATTTTCCGTTGGCATCATCAACCTTTGTAAGGTTTTGCATTACCGCAACGAGTACACCTTAAGTCAACAACTCATGCATGCCGGCACTTCTGTAGGTGCAAAATTGCGTGAATCCAGCAACGCCCAGTCCAAAGCTGAGTCTATCCGCAAATTGTATGAAGCCCAGAAAGAATGCGCCGAAACAGGCTACTGGCTTGATTTATTGATTGAAACGGATTACCTCAGAGAGAATGAGTGTGACGACATTAAGGTACGTGCGAGTGAGTTGACATTGCTCGTTCGGGACATCATCAGCAGCACACAGCGCGAGTCTAAAATAGCAGCCACCAATCATGTAGAGTTCAAGGTCGGTAAAGAAAAGTGAAATCTTCTTGACCTTTCCCGTACATTCATGTGCCAAACAGAAATTTTAAAATAGTTTTGTACTCTGCAATTCAATTAATTCGGGAAAACAATGATTTCAAAAT
>Ga0315908_10002527_pt1 | contig 13353 bp, 10 predicted proteins | sample LakEriMetagenome_12_FD_203520 | JGI IMG/M metagenome (GOLD analysis project Ga0315908, IMG submission 203520) | Freshwater fungal communities from buoy surface, Lake Erie, Ohio, United States - Buoy 4 MA124 | ecosystem: Environmental > Aquatic > Freshwater > Lake > Lake biofilm | place: USA...
TATCAATATTTTCATCTTTATGATTGTCTTTTTCTTTATTCTCCTTTTCTTTCTTTAAACTTATAAACTAATCTTCAAAGTTAATTCCTTCTTTATCTTTTAATTTAAATCCTGAAAATTTAATGTTCTGTTTTGAATTATCATTAAAGTAAAATCCAGTCATGTTATGTAGGTTTTAATTAGTAATGTTTTTTGAAATAAAGTTTTAACTCTTTTTATCATAATAACTTCTGTGTGTTTTTGCCATATGAATTTCTAATTCTGCCATTGTTTCAAAAACTAGCATGTCATCTATGCAGTCTTAATTATCGCAAATGAAATGACTTAATTTGTAATGATGTTTTATTGATTAGATATTTTTATAGAAAGTGTACTTTAAATATCTGAATTATTCATTGTTATTATTGTTGTTATTATTATTGTTATTATTGTTATTATTGTTATTATTATTGTTGGCATAATTGACACAGATTTAACAATCAAGATAATTAATTTTGAGATGATTCTACATAAAATCTTCATTATAAAAATATTTTTAGCAAAAAAAGCAATAAGGATGTTTGAAAATGATATTTCCATCTTCATCAGTATCTCCTTTGTTCTTATGTCTTTCTAATTATTATTAAGTATAATATTATTGCTCATCTAATAATACTGTTTTATGTTCAACACAAATTTCACATAATTATTTCTAATGATTTTCCTTCAAATGTTTATTTAATTCAATCATCTTTTCAAATATTTCATTTTTAAATTTACAATCTTTTATTTTGCAACTATACATACTTATTTAATCTAATTCTTTCTTTATATCTTCTTCTATATATATTATTCCTTCTTCATAGATTTTCATTTCTGATACATTAATTTCATTAAAATCTCTGTCAAATTTGCTCAAAATTATTTCTTTTTGTTCTGTTTTGCAGATTGGACATTTATTATTCTATAGTTTTTTTCTGCATTTTATTATACATTTAAAACATATCTCTTTATGATTGCATTCTGCGATACTCATTACACTTATTTTTTCAAAACATATTATACATTCCATTATTATCAATATTTTTCTTATTATTTTTATATAATATTTATTGTAATTTTTACTATTTATGTTTTATTACTTACTATTACAGATATAAAAATATATTTTCAAACAATATAATTTATTATTTTGAATATAAATATATACAATAAAAAATAATTTATATATAATAAATATTTATTTTCATTTAATTTAATTTATATTTATATTTTATTAGTTTTCCTCTTATAATATATTTTAATTATTAGTTTCTTAAATTTATATTTTTTCTTTTTTTATTTATTTATTTAATATTCCAATCATGGATCCATAGTTTTTGGAAATATCACTTACTTCTAAATTTTCTTTTCTTTAATTTATAATATATTCCATAGAATTTAAAGGAGCATTTTATATATTTTAATTAAATTTTTAAATATTTTAAAAATTTTAATTATTTTACTTATAATTTAAGAACTTTTTTTTCTTTTTAATTATCAGTCTTATGCCCCTTTTTTCTCTGTTTCTATAATTATAACTAACTAATTTTTACATTTTCTAATGAATTTATTCTGGTTTCTTTGTTTTATAATAGATTATATCTTATTATCGGTAGATAATTAAAAATTAATCTATAATTATAAGAGTTTAATATAAACTTATATTTAAATAATATATATATTATATTTATTTAAGATATTATTTTATATAATTTCAGAAATTAAGTACTTGTCTTACTTAAAGTTTAAAAATATCAAAATCTAATGATACTTTATATATAATAATAAAGAAAAGAGGCTTAAATTAATTATAAATTTTACTTTGTAGCACATTAACATAAAAGATACTACCAAAGATAATATTTTTGCTGAATCTTAAAGACCTCTATCATAATAATTGGTCCAATTCTATATTATTATTATGACTATTTATGAATTTAATTTATTTTATATTTATTTATAAAATTAAAATTACTGAAGTGAAATTAATAAGCCATGAAATATCCAAAATAAAAGAAAATATAATCATTAAATAAAATAATTTAAGATGAAATTAAACAAAATAAAGATTCTCAGTCTCAGTACAAATAATTGAAATTATAGATAAAGCTAATACTAACTAAAATAATAATTATTAAAATAATAAGAAGGATATAATTATAAGATTAATTATATGATATAATAATAATAAATACATCTAAATTTTAAGATCTCATAACATTTGCAATCAGGCTTAAAATAATAAAAAAAGAAAGAAAAACAAAGAAGACTAATCCCCAATTATTGAACTTAAAAAAAGATTAAATAGTTTAAGAAATCTTAATTTCTTATGGAGTTAAGTTTTTATTAATTGTTTCCTGATTATTATTATTGAAATTATTAGCAAAATTAGTAAGAAAATTATTATTGAAAGGTTCCTTAATTGTATTATAAAGTTTGTTATTTTGCTCAATATTGGTATGAATTTAAGCGATTTCTAATTCTAGCTATTTAATTTGGTTAGCCAATTGTTTGACATCATTAAACTTGTATTATAATTCATAAGATAACTGACTTGCAGTTCTTAAGTTGTTTTTGGGATTCACCAAATGTTTCTTGTGAGTTTCTTTGCCTTCTTCTGATATTTGATCTAAACTTATTTTTATTTATCCTATACATTCTCCTCTTTGTTATCGACGAAGTTCTCCCACTGTTATTATAACTTCGTTTATACCTATGTTTATAGGTCTTTTATTATATTATTATAATTATTATTATCTTATTATTTTTATTTTTTCATTATTTTTATTATTTTTATTATTTTCATTATTATTATAATTATTATGTTTACATTGCTAATTGTTCATTCCAAATAGGATTATTATTATTTTTTATTACTTTTGTTGTAAGATTTTAATTTCCGTATTATATTTTCACAAATGAATCCACTGATTATTTTCCATTCATTGGTTCTAAATCTGAACCTTATATTATATTAATTAATAATATTCCTATTTAACCATTCTAATTTTAACTCCAATCTTTTATCATTATTTCTTCTTGCTTTTTTTTCAATTGTTTTATTTTTTATTGATTATTTTCTATATTTTATATCATTTCCTCATTCCTAAACATCAATAAGTCTTCTATTTCTATTATTTAATTTATAAAAGACTCAATTGTTACATAATCATTCTCTTTTTTAGAACTTTCATATATTTAATATAGTATTTATCTATCAAATTATCTATTAATCTATTATTATCATTATTAATATTAATATTTATATCTTAATTAATAATTATTTATTTAATGATTTTTAAAATTTATAAAATTTTTAAATTTTACTTTTTAATCTAAATATTAACCTATTTCTTCAAGAGTTGTTTAATATTTATTACCTGGATAAAGTTGAAATTAATTAAAAAGCTAATCTTTTCTCTATTACAATTTTTAAATATTAATATAAGATTAATTAATATCTAATTTAGTAATGCTTTTTTATTCTGATTATTATCTATTATCTATCATTTTTTATCGATAATTAATAAATATTTGATTTAAATAAAACTAAAATTATTAAAATTAATTTTATATTTAAATTATATGTAGTTTATATTAGAATTATTTTAAATTGATTAATTTGAATTCTAAAAGATTATAATATTAAATTTTTATATTATAAATATATAATAAATATATTTATATATCATATGTTTATTTCTAAGTATAAAATTTATCCGTTCTTAGTACCAAATAAAAGTGCTTAATTATTTTGATTGCTCTAAACTAAAGTAATTTAAGATTTATTATTTTAAAATAAATCTAAAAGATTTAATATTTTGATTTATTACTATTATAACATATTGTAAATAATAGCTCTTCCATTATCCAAATATATTAAAACATTTTCATTTTCAATATAAAAATTATTAAAATTAATATTTTTATGAAAAAACTGGTTTTAAAACTAAGCAACTAAAACGACTAAAATAAATAAAAAATAATGAATAATACGTTCAAAATCAAGTATAATAAGATGACTGTGCGACAATACAAGAATATGAAAAGAATTATTTAGTATTTAAAGAATATGATTGTGATTTAGAGCAATCTAATGAAGGACAGAAAGATTAAGAATATCATAAAAGTAAACATAACCTTCTGAATCTCCATAAATAATATGATTATGATTATTGGTAGCTCTAATAATAGTAATCATCGAATTATTATCAATATTATGAGAAGGTTTATTATTAAAAATAAAATTAGAATTAAATTCCCATATTTTGAGAGTGCAATCACTGCTTCCACTTAATAGCCGAGAATTGCAATGATCTACTAATAAACAATTTACTGAATCATCATGTGCATCTATTATTTTATTCACAATTGAACCATAAAGGATATTGAAAATGTAAATAGAATTGTCCCAACATCCAATCACTATTAGGTCTTAATTCAATTAAGAAACGCATGATAATACAAATTCAGATATTTTGAATGATTTTACGATTGAAAGTTCTGATAATTCTAAGATTTTCAGGTATCCATCTTCTCCGATACTGCACATTTATTTTTTAGAAAGGAATACTAAACCTTTTATTTATCTATTTATTATAATTTATTTCTCAAATTATATTATTAAATTATTTATTATTTAGTTTTACTCTTATAATATTATTAAACTATTTATTTATTATAGTATTTAATATATAAAATGTTTCTTTTTTTAATTACTATTTTATATTTTCTTTTATTTTTTTTAAATTTTTATTATCAATTACTTTACCCTTTGTGAGATTTGTTTTGTTCCTTCATCCGATATTTATTTTATAATGAGCTGTTCATAATGAATTGCATCACATTTGAAACTTGCTGAATTTTATTTTAATTTTTTTCAGTATTTTCTTCATTTTATTAGATTTCTTTGTAAATAAATTATTAATATCCTTTTTGAGGGTGAGGTACTTTAAATAATTATTTTGGGGCTTAGCCAAACTCATTTATTTAAACTTAAATTGCCATTTTTTCTAAAGGGTTCTTTATAGAATCTAAGTCAATATAACCTTCATATGTGTAGGGATGAAACACTTATATTTTAATATTTTATTATCTTTTTTATTAATATTATTATATATATAAGTATAAAAATTATATAATATTTGACATATAATATATAATAAATTAATAATAAATTATAAAATAAAGTTATGATAATAAAAATGGGATATACAATTTTTAGCATTAATAGCATTTTATCCTTTCTATTTGTATCCAAAAATGAGATCAATCCAGTGATGGAGATGATCATTAACATACTAACTTTCTAATGCTTTTCTATTAATTTCTAAGAATTACTAGGGAGTTTTGGCCCATTTAGGCAATTTAACATGATTGACATACTTCTTGTTCTATCTCTAGCCTAAATCTAAATTTAAGTTATTGGTCAAGAAACTAGAGTCATTTTCATAAAATTAAGGAATTAATTCTTTAACTGAGCCAGGATTTGTTGTCACATTTATCCAATCTTTTTTTATTGAATAAAACAGTCTATCATAAATTATTAAATATTAAAATAATATAATATAATTTAATAATATTATTTTGCAATAATAAGATAATAAGTAATAAATAATAAATACCTATCTGGTTTATCAAACTTTCCTGATTATAACTTGATCATGTATTCTGGTTTTTGTCTAAGTAAATATCCAACAACATATCCAGGTGTAGAATAATGAGTACCATACATAAACTTAGGTTCAGGCATTTCATTATATCTCTAAAGAAACTCATTAAGTCTCTTCTCTCCCAAACATCCAATAGGTTTTGTTAAATCTCTATAATTATTCTGATCCTCTAAATCCAAATTTTCACTCTCATAATTCTTTATTATCCAAGGATAAACTGGATATTATGATAAATCACTTAAAGATCTATAAGCACCACTATTCAAATGCATTAAGTATTCATAATTACTTATCTCACTATTTAGCCATTATTATGTTATTTTTTATATCGATGTTTCTAAAATACATTCTTAATTTGCTTGTTTCTAAATCAGATTGTATATTTCATTTCAAGTGTTTTTGTTGCTAAAAACTAAGTAATAACATTTATTTTCCTTATTTTTCTTTATTATAAACTCCAAACCAATGTCTCTTAATTCAAATCTTCTTTTATATAAATGAGTGATCATTGCAATCGAAATTATTTTTGTATTTTTAGTATATATTTTGAATTAGTTCTAAAAATAAATATTACGATCAGTTAATAACAATAACCCATAAAATTATATCATTGGCAATATTCTTCTAATTTCTATTGCTTCTTTTATTAATACTTTTTCTGATATTTATTATATTTTGGACATATCAAAATTCTCTATTTGTTTATGTTTATTGTAATTCCTAATAAGTTCATTAATATCCAAGTGGATTTCTGTTTTAAGTCGTTTGTTAATTTATAATAAGAAATTTAAAAAACAGTTAATTTCATTAATGTCTTCACAAATCGGCTAAATTCTCAATTTGTAAGTTTATCTTTTTTTTAAATAATATTTATTACTTCTTGAAAATAAAAGGAGTTGGAATGTTTTAATTGGGAATTTCAATTAATCTTTCAATTCTAATGCTAATATAAACTTGATTATTCTGACTAAAAATCTAGTTTAAGTTTATTTATTCAATTTGGAATTTGCTAGCATTTTAATTACTATCAATTTAATTAAAAATTATTTTAAAAAGCGGTTGTTATAAGTTGTCAGACTCTAAAAACATACTTTTAGAGCAAATATGCATTTTTCCTGATTAATCTTCTATATTTCTATTTACAATATTTATTATTATATACTTTTCATTATTGCTTGATAAGTTAATCAGACTAAAATTAACTGATAAGTATTTGGTGTATATTTCAGATTCTTCAAGATAATAAAATGAAAATTTCTTTTTCCTTTGCTTGAATCCTATCATGAATATAGAATAATTTATATAGTGGAATATAAAAATAGGAAATAATTAAAAATAATTAAAGAATATCTTTATTTAATAAAGTATTATATTACTATTAATATGCCAGTCAAGAGAAAAAATCACGGAAGAAGCAAAAAGAACAGAGGACATGTCAAGCCTATCGTTTGTACCAATTGCGGAAGATTGGTTGGAAAAGACAAAGCCATTAAGAGATTTTCAGTAAGAGATATGATAGATAGTTCTAGCAAAAAGGATATCAGGGATGCTATTCCTTATGAAAATGCAAGTAATTTATTATACAATTTTCAATTAACCATTTCATAAATAATAACAATAATATTTACTATCACTATTACAACAATATTTATATTCACTATAAAAAACTATAATAATATCAATAATATTATCAATTAAAATAACAATAATATTAATAATAACATTAACATTAATAATAAAAATAAAAATAACAATACCAATAATATTAATAAAAATAGTAACATTAATATTAACATAAATAATGATAATAATAATAATAAAAATAAGATAAAAAAATAATTTGAATAATAATATAGTGTTTGTGATTCCTAAACTTTATGTGAAATTGCAATACTGTGTTAGTTGCGCTGTTCACAACAGAATTGTAAAGAATAGAAGGGCTACTGAAAGAAAAGAAAGACCTAAAAGACCCGAGAGAAGACCTATTTAAGTACAAACTGGCAAGAAGGAATAATGAATGATAATTTATATATGATAATATTATAAATATAAGATATATTATAAATAAACAATATCAGTATTACTGCTTAATTTTTTTGTGTTTTTAATCTACAAACTCATCCATCCTAAATTAATCTTCATTTTGATTATTATTATGAGTTTGCCTTTCGAATTCAAGAGGTGCGTTTCTCCTGTTTCTTTTTCTATTTTCATGATCATTTTCCTGTTAGTCTTGCTCCCTAATTAACTAAGTTTATTATTAAATTAACTAACTCTTATCCTAAAACAATGGTTTATCATAGACATTATAATCATCATCATGAGTATATCCATGTCCTAATCCTTATGTTTGATTAAATAATCTCTAATCATACAATAATTCATTACTATTCCTATTATCACTCTATGCCTATCCCAAAGCAATCTTTTCACTAATATCTCTCTCCATATTACCTTTTTTCATCTATTCTAATCTTCTCTCTCTCTCTATTTCTCTTTTCCTTAATTATCTTATATCATCTCTATCTTATTTACTTAATTCTTCTTATGTATTTATTATGCTTTTGTTTTCCTCTGTTCCTGATTCCATTAATCTTCGCTTTTCTTCTCGAGCTTTTATTGCTGCTTCTCTCATTTCTTCTTCTTGTTTTAGATATTCTTTGTAACGTTAACTTTTTTAAATATTTATTCTTTCTTCTATTTCTTTTCGAGCTTACTTTTCTGCTAAATACATAGCATTTGTAAATTGACTGAATTTGTCATTAATAGTCACTGTTTATAAATTTCTACCATCTGCTGATAATCTCATATCTAATGCAATTGTATATCCATAAGGATTTTTCCAATTTGAAATGCATGGAGGAATTTTCCAATCTTATTAATCTTTCACAGCTATTATTTTTAATTATTTTATTTTTAATATTATTTATTATTCATATTTTATTTGATTATTATTCAAATTTTATTGTTATTTGTTATTATTTATTATATTTATTATTTTTACTTATTTTTCGAGGAGGAGAGTGCATGACTTGAGGAGGAGGAGATCTCTAAGGCTAAGCAATTCTCTTGTGTCTGAATTAAGGAGGAGCTAAAGGATCAACTTACACTTATTGCATTCTTTAATTATTATTATTAATGTTTACTTTATAATTCTTGCTTTTGCTCCACTATTATTATCTTATTAATTATTTTTAGGTAAATATTTTATGAATGTGGCTTCATGGATTTAATTATTTTTATCAGCAAATGATCTTTGACTGTTTTCAGTCCTTATGTTTGCTAAATCATTTAGTTTTTATTTGCTGTATTTGTATAATTCTTGCTCTTATTATTGAGATGGTTTCATTAATTCATTGTCAGCTAAATATCTATTTTTGAAATTATGTTCATGATTCATTCCATTACTTCCATGATCATTATATTATGTCACTTCAGTACTAATTCTTTTCATTTATTATATTATACTATATTTTATTATTTAATTATTATAATATCATTATATTCTCATCAAATTTATTTTCTTTATTTTTAATTCTATTTTTATTTTATATTTATTTTTATTATTTTTTTTAATTTTATTATTTTTTTTCAATTCTAATTTATTTTTATATGTATTCTCTAAACTTAATTACTATATTTTAATAAAATTCTTATTATTTATATTATAATTAAATGAATTAAGATAATATGTATTAATAATTGATGTCAAACCCAAATTTTAAAGAAGATATTGAATAGAAATAATTAGATCATCTCTTAAAATTAGCAATGAATATAAATTGTCCTAATTTATAACACGAAATAGATTTTTAATCTTTGATTCTATCAGTATAATTTTTAATAAAATTTTAAGAACTTTAATATTTATTCTGATTTAATTGATGACAATTATTTTTTAATCTAACAATAAAATGAAAAATAAATATAGTAAATAAAAATATGTTATTTAATAATCAAAGAATTAATGAATTATAAATTTAGATTGAAATGTGTAATTAATAAAATAACAAGTTTGTTGATAACAAAGAAGACATTAAAATAATAAAAGAAAAACTTGAAGAACTAGATTAACAAATATAATTATCATATAAAAATTTATAATCTAAACAATTTTATAGAGAATATGACTTAATGAAAAAAGAGGTAATTTAAATTATTAAAACTATAGATGGAAGGATTAAAGAAATAAAATGTGAATTTATAAGATATTTTAAAAACAGTAGAAAATAATTAATAAAAATAACAATAACACAATTGATTATGTACTTATGATAATATTAATAAAAATATAAAGAATATTAAACTATTTAAAAACAAAATTTTTGCTTTTTTCGTAATTAGTATTTGAAAATTTCTTAGCTCTATTAAAATATAGAAAATATTAAAATAATTATTTTTAAGAATAATATTAATATGAATAAAAATAATGAATATATTGCAATATATTAATCAATTCGGATAGAATGAATTAAATTATAAAGCAACATAAATAAAAGAACCAGATTTTCTCAATTATTAAAAACTTACCTAAAAGTTAAATTAATTCTATTTTCCTTAAGATAATTGAGAACATGTTAATAATTATTTTCAAAAGTATTATCTTATCTTAAATACTTATGAATAAGATTATTGTTCAGATCTAAGACAGATTAAGGATGATTGTTGTTTATTAATTGCTAAAAGTGATGATGATCTAAACTATCTTCAATAATTCTAGGCACTCCATGATAACAATGTCTACTGTATCCACTCATAATGAAAAGATCGCCAGAGTCTAATCTAATAGCTTTAGGCTTTTCATTTTTGTCCTCCTATCCAATCAGAAAAACACAACTCAAACCCATATTATAACTGAAAATTGGGTGTTCTTAGTCAGGCTCACCATCATCCAAATGACCCCCCATATGGTCTATTTTGTCATAAAAATTTATTATTGTCGATTCAGGATTGTAGTCGTTTATTTCTATCATATATTTTATTCTCGTTTTATTTTTTATTTATATTTTATTATTTAATTTCATTATTATCATTATTATTATTATTTCATATTTTTTTTATAAATATTAAAATATTATTTATTTTTAGTAATTATGATTATTACTTTCTACAAGATTTCTATTCTTAAATAAATCTATTCCTTTGTTAATTAGTTGTTTAAGAAGATTTGTAATTTAAGTATTAGTATTTAAATACTACCTTAATTCCCAATCATAATGCCAACCAACATTGGCCCATCTAATTTTCTTATTAAATGAGTATTTTTAAAAGTCATTCACTATATACTTATTTTTATCATACATCTTTTTTACTTCAGTTAGTCCTGTATTCTAATAATAATAAAATAATAAAAAAATAGTGAAAAAATAAAATATATTTTAATATTTTTACCATATTTTCATAAATAAAAAGACTATTCCTATAAGGCTTATAAACATATTGGTTTAAGCAAGTCATAGCAATATCTAACTATGATTAATGATCAAAAGCGTTTTTTATTAAGAAGGATCCTTCTGGATTATTAAATTTATAAACTGTTACATCTTGTAATTAGATTTTACTAATTTCCCATTTATTCAATTTATCATTTGAAGGTTCTCTTAAATCTATAAGTTCTGAAAAGTCAGTTACCTTATTTTTGTAAAACCTGTATTTTTTATATTCCTCTTTAAATTTATTTTATTAGCAACTGCTTTGCTCTTAATTTTTATTGTCTTCATTTAATTCGTTGTGCATATTTACATACATAAATAATATTTATTATATATCAATATTTAAATTTTATTATCTTATCTATTGAATATATATTTTAAGATTGACTATATTACATTTGATTCAAAAATCTCATCATTATGAAAATTAACTCAAATTTACAATCCAATATACCAGATCTTGTTTACTATCAAAAATTTTAGGACTATGAATAGCAAAATTCTAAATCTGATTAGAATATATAATTATTATCACCTTAATTTATTAAAAGTCAAAAAATAAGTCCAAAATTATTTAACTCAATTCATTTAAATAATAAAACATCAGAATAAATAGATTAAAATTTTCTTTAATTTGACTAGTAAAATAAAGATTATGAAATATAAACGAAAAAATTAAAAATGGAAAATTAATAACTTAAATAATAATTGTAAAGATTAGAAAAAAACATTTAGAATAATATTAATGATAATTAAATTGAAGTACTATTAATTATATTTAAATAAGGAAAAAGAAATAAAGTAATAATTAAATTCAAAAATAAAATAACTTGAAAATACGATTGAAGAATTGTAAAAAAAATTTTATAATAATTCAACAAACACTTTATATGAATAATAAAATGAAAACAAAGAAGCAATAAAAGATCTAGAAATCTAATTGAAATTATAAAAGAGTGAAAACAATCAGCTAAACTAAAAATTTATAGAATTATAAAATAAAATTAAAAAAAAAAACGATTAAATTTAATAACTAAAATCATTACTAGTTGATTAAAAGGAAATATTTTAAATGATATAATAAATTAATAATGACAATAATGAAATGATATTATAACTTGATAAAATAATGCAATAGTAAGGATATGATAATTAATAAATAAATTCTTTAAAAGAGTCTATAGTTTAAAATGCTAGTAACTTATCAAAACAGTCTTAATAATATCAAAAATAAATCATGTAAGATAATTAAAAGTTTAAAAACAATATAATTAGTAATAAGAATAATAATAATTAGAGTATCAATAATAAAAGTAATATAAAGAATATGAACGATATTAAAAATAATAGAGATAATAATGATAATGATAATAATAAGTAAAATTACGAACACTTAATAAAAAAATACAATAGATTAAATAAAACTAATAATTAAAGAGAAGAAGAGCAGTATGAAAGAGGGATAATGAGAAAATATATATGAAAATGATTGTGAAAATATATATAGTGATATGTGAAAAAATAAGAGTGATAATGATGTCAAGAATCAAAAGATTTATTGATTTTGATGATAACAGTGCTGATATTATCACAGCCTTATCCATCTTTTTCAATAATATAAAAATTAAATACCCATAGTATTAGGTGCAATAATCCAATCCAATAACTAAACAGTAGTCTGTTCCAAGCTCTTACTTAATAAAGAATGATTAACATAATTGACAATATCCTATGGTTTCTTATTGTCCCACAAACCATTACTACCTAAAATAATAAACTAATCTCCTTTAATAATTTTCCTTACTTATATCTTAGGTACAGCAATAACCATTTACATTTAAGGACTCAAAGTCTTATTGTTCTTATAATTTAAATCTCCAAAGGCTCTGCTGATATTAAGATTTCCATTAATTCAACCTTCTACCACATAACCTCCTGCATTCTTTATTCTCTTGAGTTCTTCCTCTTAATCTGGTAAATCCTTCTCATTCAACCATATTATATCATTATTATTACTAATCAAACAACAACTATCTCCAACATTCCCACAATATATAGTTTCATTTTTTATCACTACTATGTTAGCTGTAGATCCACCATGCCAATTTTTATCATCCACTTCTTTTTTTCTCATTTCTAGTATTTCTTCCTAGTATTAATCATCTTGTAACATTCAGTCTAATTCTAAAAATGTCTCTATTATTCCTTCTTCTACTTTCTAATGTGTT
>Ga0315908_10002528_pt1 | contig 13352 bp, 8 predicted proteins | sample LakEriMetagenome_12_FD_203520 | JGI IMG/M metagenome (GOLD analysis project Ga0315908, IMG submission 203520) | Freshwater fungal communities from buoy surface, Lake Erie, Ohio, United States - Buoy 4 MA124 | ecosystem: Environmental > Aquatic > Freshwater > Lake > Lake biofilm | place: USA...
GCCATTGCCAAAAACTTGGCCATCATTGAACTCGTAAGTGCCATTTTGTTCTTGCTTCCCCGCACATCTGTATTGGGAACCTTGCTACTTACTGCTTACATGGGTGGTGCCATCGCAACCCACGTAACAACTGCTCAACCCTTGTTGGTGCCCTGCGTAATTATGGCCATCATCTGGATTGTATCGGTTTGGAGAAACCCAGAATTGAAAACCCGCTTGTTGGGTTAATCGATTTATCGGATAGAATAATCCAACTGTAGTCCGTAAATGTAAAACAACCGATTGTAGGTGGCTTTGCCATAATCCGGACGGTAAATGAAATAGGGATTCAATTTGAGTCCCTTTTTTATTTCCCATTTTACACCCACCTCATCGCGCCAATTATCGACCAAGAAATCCGCACCAAATTTCATGATGGGCTCAACGGAACCATAGAAATCCAACTGCTTGCTAACCTTGTATTTAACCTGCGCACGCACTCGCCAATAGCCCTCGCTCTGGTCTGGCTTGCTTACATCGTCGAAGTCCTGCACCTGGTTTTGGATCAACGCACGTCCTTCAAAGGTGATGTTATTCCACTTGTAATCGCATTGCATTCCCAGTGAATACCGATTGTAATTGCCTTGCTGAACCATCGCCAAGCGATATTCCGCCGTTGCATCGAAATGCTTATTGATCTTTCGCTGTACACCCAAACTCAAGTAGTTTCCGCTGTGCGTTTGAACGATGTTGAAATATCTGGATTGAAAGTCCAAGTCAAATTTCCAAGATTTGTTCAGTTTTTTGTTGATACCCAAGCTCATCCAGCCCTGCACATCCACCGGATCTGCTTTTGTGGCTTGCGCTTGAATCTCGCCCACGCCTGCGCTCATGAGCAATGCCTTCGCCTAGCAACAAAATAAACCCAAAATGATGAAAGCATGACCAAAATGGAAACAAATAACCCATTTACTGCATTGCCGCCTCAATGAACTACCTTTGCACCATTGGAACAGTTCATTCAACTTGGAATTGCGCAACCCATCATCGACGCGCTTTCTGCACAAGGGTATACCACCCCAACCCCCATTCAAGCTCAAGCCATTCCGGCGGCACTTTCACACCACGATATCCTTGGTACTGCACAAACCGGTACTGGTAAAACAGCGGCTTTCTCTATTCCCATTATACAGAATCTGCTCTCTACCACCCGCGACCGCAGAACCATCAAAGCGCTCATCCTAACACCCACAAGGGAGTTGGCTTTGCAAATCGACGAGAGCATCGCGGCGTATTCTGCCAATGTGAAACTAACCCACGCCGTAATTTTTGGCGGCGTAAGCCAAAATCCACAAGTGGATGCCATCAAAAGAGGCGTTGAAATCATGACGGCCACGCCCGGACGTTTGTTGGATTTAATGCAACAAGGTTTTATTGATTTGCGAAATGTGGAGTTTTTTGTGTTAGACGAAGCCGATCGCATGCTCGATATGGGTTTCATTCACGATGTGAAAAAGGTGATTGCAAAATTGCCTACGAAACGTCAAACCCTGTTTTTTTCGGCCACAATGCCCGCTGAGGTGGTGAAGTTGAGCCAAAACATTTTGGTGGATCCTGTGCGCGTTTCGGTGGCGCCCGTTTCTACAACGGCAGAAAAGGTGACCCAACAATTGTATTATGTAGATCAAAAGAACAAGCGCTTTTTGCTTCGTCATTTATTGGATACTTCGGCCGAGGAAATCCCTTCGGTGTTGGTGTTTACAAGAACCAAGCACGGCGCCGATAAAGTGGTGAAAGATTTGGTGAAGCTCGATATTACGGCCCAGGCCATCCATGGAAATAAGAGTCAGAACGCGAGACAAACCGCCTTGTCGAACTTTAAAAATCGCACAACGCGAGTTTTGGTGGCTACGGATATTGCGGCGCGGGGGATCGACATCGACGAGTTAACGCACGTGATCAATTACGAGATTCCGAACATCCCTGAAACCTATGTGCATCGCATTGGTAGAACGGGTAGGGCGGGGAATAGCGGTGTGGCTTGGTCTTTTGTGGATCGGGAAGAGGTGCCGTTTTTGCGCGATATTCAGAAGTTGATCCAACAGGAGATACCGGTGGCGAAAGAGCATCCGTTTTTGCCGGGTACGCATGTGGCGGAGGCCAATGATGCGAAGCCGTTTTACAACGATGGCAACAATGGCAATCAGCGCGTGGCGAGGAAAAAGGAGAATCAAAAGAGGAATGGAGGCAGCTCCAATGGGGGTGGCCGTTCTGATCGCAGGGATTCATCAAGTACTGGGGATGCCAGGAATTTGAGTCGTGAATCACGACCCAATCGCGAGGAATCACAGCCGAAAATTGAGAAGCCCGCCGGTCCGCCGAAGCCATTTACGCGCTTCAAGCCGCGGGATTAATCCGATTTTTTGGATTCAAATCCAAAATTATTGCCTTTTTTTTGGATTGTAATCCAAAATTTTTGACTTTTTGAGGTTGTTTGCATGTTGGTTTGCAAAGCAGATGGACAAATACTTGCCTATGAGTTCAAATGGAATTTAACGGCCAAAATGAAAATGAGCAAAACCTTTACAAAGGCCTATGAAGGCGCTCAAGTTGACTTTGTTCACCCCGGAAATTTCGAATCGTTTCTGGGAATCTAAACCCCGCGATTAATTCTTAACCGCAAACAAATCCATTGGCATCATCTCAAAAGCGGCCTTCACCGTGAGCTGATTGAACGGATACTTTTGCGCATTTTCGATGCGATACTGTCCTTCCGAAACATCCGCCACCTCCAAATGCACTTGCCCCTGATCGTTGTAAACCACCGCAATCAGTCTGGCTTTGGCGCCCATGGGAAATTGCTTCATGGTATAGGTGTAACCGGTGTTTTCAATTTGGGTGGTGGTCGGACTCAATAGCGCATTGTAGTCCTTGAAGTTCAAGTAAACCAATGCTTTGGCATGATCAACCCTGTAAGTGATGCTGTCGCTCGTTTTTGGAAATTTGGCAAAGCGATCGCAATTCACCATGCGCGTAGAATAGGATTCCAATACCCATTTCCCGCCTTGCGCGGTGGCCATTTTCGCGATGCCCGCCACGGCAGGAGGCAAAGGCAATTGCTTGGTGCCAACGAAGTTTTCGTTCAGGGTAGAAAAGCGGATGGTGAGGGTTCTTGGCATGGGCAGGGTGTCCTTGAATCGCACGGGCGGTGCCGATAGCAACAGCTCGCGGAACGCCGCAAAATGAGGACTGATCAAACTCTTTTCGCCCTGTTGTGCATCGAGTAATCTCACATCGGTGATGCGTCCGGCCTCGTTGATGCTGAGCTCGGCAGGAAACACAATGCCATCGCGCTTGATCTGCTTTTTGAGTTCCTTGCTGATTTTCGCGTTTTGAAAAAACCAGTTGCTCAAAGCGATGTTTTTATCGTCGTCTTGCACCACGAGCGGCTGAGCCACCCCATTGTTTGAGCGTGTGATGGGCAGCAGCGACAGCGTGTATTTCGCGTTTTTGCTGTTGGGGTCGTTGTTGGTATTGCTGTTGTTTTGTTGGTTTGTGGGCGATTCTGTCCACGTGGTTTGATCGCCTTGTACGCCGTAAAAGGTCTGAAACCCGGACTCGTAAGCACTGTTGCCAATGATTTTGAAGCTCTTGCCATCCGATAGTCGCAGGTCGGCATTGAGTGATTTGGCTTGAATATCGATCATGCCACCGCTGATGAGCGCGTCGCCAGAAGATGTGCTGCTAGTGAGTTGGGCCGAAGCGAAGTCGGTTTTGCTGTGAAACGATTGTACACTGATTGTGATTTTGCCCACCACGGGATTACCAAGTCCGTCAGCAAAGGCCTCATCGGGAAACTGCAGTTCGATGCCTTTCTTCGTTTTAACGGAAAATGCTTTTTCGCAGGCATTGATTTCGAAGGTTTCCACGGCGGGGAGCAGGGCAGCAAGTGTATCGAGGGCGCCACTTTTCAATAGCATGGGGTCTTTGGGCGATGCGATGTTGGTCCAAGGGTACATGCGATACTGGTAGTTGCTTTGGATCATGGGGACGTGCACTACGCCATTGGCATCGGGGCGATGGTTGGGGTAGGCGATGAAGTTGTATTGGGGTTTTGCTGGCGCGTTTGGTGTGGAGTTCCGCGGTATAATGATGTTGGGGATTGTTGCGTCGTTTGGGTTCCTGGGCACCGGCGGTTTGGGCAAATCTTGTCGGGTAACCGGAGGTTTCACAACAGTCGGTTTGGGTAGGGTGGGTTTCTGGAGCGATGGCTTGGGGAACTCCGGCTTTTGCGCTTGGGCGCTATGAATGGAAAAAGTTAACTGCAGCAACAGGATGGCAAGTGTGCAGAAGGGGAGTAGGCGATTATCGTTCATCTTGAAGAGAGTTTGTCAAATTGCATACCAATTTACGATTTCATTTTGATATAATAAATCAATCCCTTATTTTTGCACCCTCATTGGAGAGATGGCAGAGCGGTCGAATGCGGCGGTCTTGAAAACCGTTGACTGTTACAGGTCCGGGGGTTCGAATCCCTCTCTCTCCGCAAAACCTAAAAGAAAACCCAGTTACGCTGGGTTTTCTTTTTTAAACTAGAAATTCAAAAATCATTTGCGTTTTAAAGTTTACAGGTTTAGATTTACTCTAGACTTCTTATGAATTCCTTACCCTACATCAAATACAGTAGCGACCAATTGGGTAAAATTGGGTATACTGTTGTTTATTTGGCAGATAGAATTTCCGGATTGTCCAAAACAAAGCTTTTAAAATTGTTGTATATCTTGGATGAAATTTCAATCAAGAAAAGCGGTGTTCCAATATTGAACCTGAAATACAAAGTTTGGAAATTTGGCCCTGTTTCGGAGGAGCTTTTCATTGATTTGTCTTCTGAGTCTACGTTGTTGGATAAATATATTTCTCGCGATGGGGAAGGGAATTATATCGTTTCAAAAGTTGATTTTGATCAAGATGAATTTTCTGAAAGTGACATTGAGTTGATGGATTATGTCATTGATAAATATGGTAGTAAGACCGCGACAGAGCTTGTGATTGTCCGTTCATGAAATAGCATATTTGGAAAGCGAAATCGAACGCGCTATTTTTGAATGATTCATACATTTGAATTTCATTCGATGATCAAAAAACTACACAAATTGCTATTGCCTCTCGCTGCGATATGGATGATGAGTCCGAATGTGGCGAAATCACAGAACGAAGGAGATACACTGAGGGTTAAGACCTTTCATTATGGGTCGAATACGCGAGATACTGTTGCGAATTTCCCCAAAGGCGATTTGTCTTATGAAAAAATCATCCTGCGCTACAGCATGCGATGCAAAAACGGTTTGATTTCGGATGGTTCTAACCGAAACAAAGGCTGTGGCGAATGGGATTATTCCTGCAATACTTTTTTGGTGGATTCTTCTCAAATTGAAGTGGTTCCGCAAACGGCTCCCAAATTTGTTGTGTCGAACTTTTCAGGTACATCGTTCGCTTACACCACCAAGGCCGTGTCTGATTACTACGATTATGGACTCAAAAAAGTAGATGTTCAGTCCGCCTCCAATGTGTCTAAATACATCGTCGGCAGCGGGAAAGTGGCGCTGTCTCAAGCCTTAAATACCACCCATAAATCTGGGAAAACACTGGTGCTTTACAAAGCCCAAGAGCTGTTGGATGCCGGATTTTCGGCAGGAGATATACAAGGTTTTACCCTAAATGCTTTGCAAGGTGGTACCGCGAATTTTTTCAAAATACAAATCAAACAGAGCAGTCAAAATCAACTGGATCCCAATGCCGCCGAAACAGTTGGATTTACCGAAGTATATCGCAATACCGTGGAATTTGCCCAGGGCGAACAGCAAATTGTGTTTCACACGCCATTTACTTGGGATGGCAAAAGTCATTTGCTCGTTGAGTTTTCTTTTACCAATACATCCAAATCCTCGGCCGTGGTATTTGAAGGTTCTACCGATACTGCAAATTGCATGATGTGGGCTAACAACAACTACGCGGTGGATCTAGCGTCCAACGGCCATGTTGTGATTGATGCCTCATCGCTGTCATCTATCAAGAATGAATTGACAATCGCGTTTTGGGCCCTGGGGAATGCCAAATCATTGCCTACCAACACATCGGTGATTTATGGTTGGGCCGCAGATCCCAATCAAAGGCAGTTGAATATCCATTTCCCATGGTCTGATGGAAGCATTTATTTCGATTGTGGTTATGCGGCAGGCGGATATGATCGGATCAACAAAGCTGCGGCGATCAATGAATACGAAGGACAGTGGAATCATTGGGTGTTTACAAAAAATGCGGTGACCGGTAACATGTCGGTTTACCTCAACGGCACCCTCTGGCTATCGGGCGGAAGCAAAACAAAGACACTATCGCTCATGAACATGATTTTGGGGAAAGACCAAAACCTGCAAAACAATTACAAAGGTAAAATCAATGAATTGAGCATTTGGGACAAGGTGTTGAGTGCGGCGGAAGTGAAGGCTTGGATGAATCGCCCCATCGATAAAACCCATCCTCAGTATGCGAATTTGGTGGCCTATTATCCCATGAACGAAGGAATTGGCGCCGCATTGGCAGATTCTGCCAAAGGGAAAAAATCTGTTGCGAAAAACATACAATGGACCTACGATCGGGGTGATGCGCTTACGCGCATGTTTCAAGTTGCCAAAGACAAGCCCAATTTGGGGATTTTAACGGGCACATACAACAGAACTGTAACCAATCTGGCCCAGCGTGATTCAATCATCCGCCCGGCGAATACCATCGATCGATATCGTGTGATAGACCAATCGCAATCTGCGGTGGTGACCCATGATTTGCTGAAACTCGATTCAACGTTTTCATTGTATGAAGCTCGTAAATCCATGGTTTATAATGGCGATAATGGTGCTTTGATTGATTCCACAATCAATCAATCTGAGGGTAGTATCGAACTCACCAAGTTGAATTACTCCCTTCGATTCCCGTGGTACAATGAATTGGTGTCATTTGTCACACCCTATGGGATCAATTTGGATTTGGGCATGAAAGGCAAGGATTGGTATTTCGATCTCACAGATTTTGCGCCGTTATTAAAGAACAAAAAGCGATTGGTTGTGGCGATGGGTGGACAAAATCAGGAACAAATGGAGATGGAGTTTCTGTTCATCGTGGGTAAGCCGGTAAGGCCTGTGTTGGCATTCAATCAATTGTGGCAGGGCGGCGCGAGAATTGGCGGACCGGGAATCAACGGCATTTTAAACAATACCGTTTTTGCGCCGGTGAAGGTGCCGTTGTTGGGTGCTGCAAAAGCATTTAAACTGCGCTCAACCATTACGGGGCACGGATCGGATGGTGAATTTGAACAAAATGGTGGCCCTATTACGCACACAATGAATGTGGCCGGGAATGCCATGAGTTGGAAGAATGTGATGGATTGTTCCGTGAATCCCATGATCGCCCAAGGGGGGACTTGGTTGATACCTCGTCAGGGCTGGTGCCCGGGCTGGCGTTCGATGCTCATGGAGCACGAGATCACTCAATGGGTGAAGCCGGGTAACACAGAAACCATTGATTATGAAATTTCGCAACCCATAAAATCTGGGGGTGATTACAGGTATATCGTGGCGCACCAGTTGGTGTCGTACGGAGATTTGAATTTTAAATTGGATGCGAAAATCGTGGATGTGATTAAACCCACGGCTGATTACGAATTTTCAAAAACGAATCCCATTTGCGCTCAACCAGTTGTGCTTGTGCAAAATGCGGGCAAGGAGACCATAAAAACTTTGAGATTTGAATATTGGGTGAATAATTCAACGGTGAAGCAATCTTGGCAGTGGGCGGGTGAATTAACCTCTTTAGATACTGTGAGTATCACTCTGCCAACTTGGGAATTGTGGACTCATGGCATGTTGCCCTCAAACAATGTGTTTCATTGTGAAATTGCGGAAGTGAATGGGCAAGCCGATGAATATCATTTAAACAGTCAGGTGGCACGTGCGGTGGCGATGCCCGATGTGTTGCCAGGGAATTTTAAAATCGAATTGAGAACCAACAACTACCCCGGGGAAAATTCAATCATGTTGTTAGACGGCGATGGTAAAATAATCTTGCACGACTCATTCACAGTGGCCAACAAAACCACGGTCTATCCTTTTAACTTGAATGGCTGTTATAAAATGATTGTGAAGGATAAGGGGATAGATGGACTATCGTGGTGGGCCAATTCAGCCCAAGGTACAGGTTTCGTTCGATTGAGAAATGCCAATACAAATGCCATTGTGAAGACGTTCAATGCCGATTTTGGCAGCTTTTTCGAATACAATTTTACCACCAATTATGCCTTGCAAACAGGGTCTTTGGCATTCGGGAACACGTTTAATTTGTATCCGAACCCAGCGGTGGGAAAATTCACCTTGCAGGGCGAAAACTTGGAAAATGCCCAAGTGGAAGTATATGATGTAATTGGCCATTTGGTGGGAATGCAACACGTAACAGAGGGTGATCGTGTTGAATTTTCAACGGATCAGTGGCAACCTGGCATGTATTGGGTTAATATCACCAAAGGCGATTTGAAAACCACCAAAAAAGTGGTTGTACATTGATGTAGTTTACCGGTTGAAATTAATGAACGACAATATGGCGGAATGGGAATCTATGTGAAACTGCATCGATGCGTATTGGGGGAAGATGCTGCGCTCCTTGCCAATCATGCCTCCAACCAGAGCATTTACCAAAACCAATAAGCTGAATTGCTTCCAGTTTTTTGTAAGTCCTAATTGTATTTGATTGTGAGTCAATGTTTTTTTTGAAAGTTGTAAGTCTCAAAATTAACGGATTGTATTTATTCGTTTTGTAACTCAAGTCACATCTGAGTATTTGTTGGCCCAGAACGGGCATGTGAATTTTATAAGTGGAGAAATAATCCTAAATTGCTTGGTGTAGAAAGTTGGCTTCAAAGCAACTTGAAAAGAACATCCATGAAACCACTTCAAAGAATTCAATCCCTAGAAGATTACCAGCGTGTATATGATTACAGTGTCAGTGACCCCGAAGCGTTTTGGGCCGAAATTGCCCAATCTTTTGTTTGGCAAAAGCCTTTTACCCAAGTGCTTCAATGGGATTTTGATGGCCCCAACGTGCGGTGGTTCGAAGACGGTGTTTTGAACATTACAGAGAATTGCTTGGATCGCCATCTGCCACAAAAAGGCAACCAAACCGCCATTGTGTTTGAACCCAATCGCCCCGAAGAAGATGCTCGAAGTTTTACGTATGCTGAACTTCATCAAGCGGTCATGAATTTTGCCCAAGTACTTTTAAATCAGGGGGTTAAAAAGGGTGATCGGGTGTGTGTTTATATGGGTATGGTGCCGGAGTTGGCCATCGCTGTTTTGGCCTGTGCGCGAATTGGGGCGATACACAGCGTGGTATTTGGTGGGTTTAGTGCTCAAAGTATATCGGACCGACTCATAGATGCCAATGCCCATTTCGTGATTACCCAAGATGGGGCTTTTCGCGGAAACAAAGTGATTCCGCTCAAATCTGTGATCGATGAAGCCCTTTTACAATGCGATTTCGTGCAAAAGGTGATTGTTTTAACCCACACAAAAACATCGATCAGTATGTTGAAAGATCGCGACGTTTGGTGGGAAGTTGAAATCGAAAAAGTGGGTCAGGCCCATGTGGCGCCGGCGCCCATGAATGCAGAGGAGCCATTATTTATTTTATATACTTCGGGTAGCACAGGCAAGCCCAAAGGGGTAGTGCATACTTGCGGGGGATACATGGTTTGGGCCAATTACACCTTTGAGCAAGTTTTTCAATATCAAGAGGGTGAGTTGCATTTTTGCACGGCAGATATTGGTTGGATTACAGGTCATTCGTACATCGTTTATGGTCCGCTCTTGGCAGGTGCCAAAACTTTGATGTTCGAAGGCATACCCACTTTCCCCGATCATGGCAGATTTTGGGACATAGTAGAGAAGCACAAAGTGAATATTTTGTATACCGCACCCACAGCCATTCGCAGTTTGATGGGGTTTGGAACGGATGTTTTTCAGGGAAAAGACCTTTCGTCGCTGCGCGTATTGGGCACCGTGGGTGAGCCCATCAACGAGGAAGCCTGGCGCTGGTACCATGAAAATGTGGGCAAAAGTCGCTGTCCGATCGTAGATACCTGGTGGCAAACAGAAACGGGTGGCATAATGATTTCGAATTTGGCGGGAGTTACCCCCGATAGACCGGCTTGGGCAACTTTGCCACTGCCCGGAATTCAGCCCATTTTGGTGGATGAGCATGGCAATGAAAACCATGAAATCAATCCCGAAACGGGTTTTGTGCATGGCAATTTGTGCGTTAAATTCCCATGGCCCGGAATGCTCAGGACCACTTACGGAGATCACTCCCGTTGTTACACAAATTATTTTGCCACATACAAGAACCTCTATTTCACTGGCGATGGCGCCTATAGAGATGCTGCAGGTAACTATCGGATTACCGGTAGGGTGGATGATGTGCTCAATGTGAGCGGTCACAGAATTGGCACGGCTGAGGTGGAAAATGCCATCAATCGACATCTGGGCGTTGTAGAAAGTGCTGTGGTGGGATACCCCCATGATATCAAGGGGCAGGCCATTTATGCCTTCGTGGTTTGTTCGGATCACACACATGAATCGGAAATGATTCGCCGCGACATCAATGAGACCATTGCCAAATTGATAGGGGCCATCGCAAAAGCGGATAAAATACAGATTGTGAAGGGCTTGCCCAAAACCCGCAGCGGAAAAATCATGCGAAGGATTCTGCGCAAGATTGCCGAAGGAGAACTCGATCACTTGGGCGATACTTCCACTTTGTTGGATCCAAGTGTGGTGGATGAAATTTGTACTGAACGACTTTAACTGATCAATGACTGGAAACACTTTTTTAGAGAAAAATGGGCAGGGTATTTTGCTGTCCTTGTCGTTGGGTGCCGTGGCCTTGATTGTCGAGAAATTTATGCCACCGGCTTTGAATGGGATTCTTTTGGCTTTGATATTGGGGATCGTTTTGGGGAATGCGATCAAGATTCCGGCTCACATCGAAGTGGGGGTGGGATACGCGAGCTCCAAAATGCTAGAACTGTCCATCCTGTTTCTGGCAGTGGGCATCAATTACACTGACGTGGCAGCCTTGGGTGTGCAGCCCTTCTTGGGTGTGGCCGCGGTGGTTTTTGCCGTTTTGTTCTTGTCGTTTTTCCTTTCTAAGCGATTCAATTGTCCGGGTAACACCGGCATCCTCGTGGGCTTCGGTACCGCCATTTGTGGATCTAGTGCCATCGCAGCCCTAGCGCCATCGCTCCAGAAACAAAACAAAGAAGACGTAGCCATCGCCATGGCCGTGATCAATTTGCTTGGAACCCTGGGGATGCTGGTGCTGCCTTGGGCATTGCTTCAGGTCGATTGGCCCTCCCAAGACGTTGCCTCCTCCGCCATGGGCTATCTGGTGGGTGGATCGCTGCACTCAGTGGGTAACGTGGCCGGTGCTGGATTTGCCATTGGTAAGTCGGCCGGAGACATCGCCATTACCGTAAAATTAGCCCGCGTAGCCCTGCTTACTCCGGGGTTGATCTTTATGACTTACCTCACCCAGCGCCATTCCCAAGGCAGTTGGAAACGCTATTTCCAGTTGCCCTGGTACCTCATTGGTTTCATTCTGGTAACCATGTTGGTAAGTGTAATCGATATCCCCAAACCCGCCCTAAAAGAGGTGGAGTATATCGGTAAGGTCATTTTGACCATCGCCATGGCAGCCATCGGATTGAAAGTGAGTGTCAAAAAATTACTGCAAGCGGGCAGTCGCGGACTTCGCTTTGGCGTGGTGATGTTTTTGTTGCAAATCTCCCTGCTGGGGTTGGTGATGTTAGTTATGCGCTAACACCGGAATCTGAAATCTCAGACGTTGGATTGGATGTCGAAGGTGATCTTTAGGTCCTTTTCGATATCGGGGTGAAGGCTTCTGGCGACCGGACAGGTATTGGCCACACGGATCATGATTTCTTGGATGTTCTCGGGCAAGCCAGCGGGCAATTCAACGTGGATATGGCTGCTGATTTTTGAAATTCTGCGGGGGTCAGACGCCATGTGTTTGGTGGTTTCTGCGGTGATGTTGAGGACCTCAAAACCTTTGGTTTGCGCATAAATGCCTAGGGTGGTGATGATGCAGGTGGTGAGGCTCAATGCACACAGGTCTGTGGGGGAAAACGCCGATCCCATGCCTTTGTTGTCGGTGGGTGCATCGGTAAAAATTTCAGTTCCACTCTGCAAATGCAAATTGCTGCAGCGTAATTGTCCGAGGTATTTGGTGCTTGCGGTTGCCATAGAGCGAAATTACGCAAAGTTATCGGCTGCATGATTTTGGTCACACAGAATTTTAAAGGGCGATGCTACCTTTGTGTAACGATGCAATCATTGAATTTTTGGGTCAGGCGAAAAAATACGTTGGTGTTGAGCCTTTTTCTGGCTTTGTTTTTAACGCTGAGCGCTCATACCAATCCGTTTGAACTTTCAGTGAAACCCGTGACTTTTTTGGGTTTGCCGTCCCTTCATTCATTTTCAGTGGCCCAATTCAATGGGAAGTGGTATGTGATGGGCGGTCGTCGCGATGGATTGCACCGCAGGCAGCCATTCAGGGCTTTCGATTCTGCTCACGCCAATCGCTATATCTGGCAGATCGATCCGCAGCAAAAAACCATCGATTCATTGCCCATCATGGGGTTGCCACCGATGGTTGAATCACAAATGTCATCTACCAACATGCTTTGGGCTCAAGAGGGTGATTATTTGTATTTGGCCGGGGGATATGGCCTCGTTTCATCGAACGATGTTGCTCAAGGGATGGGTGATAGAGAAGTGCATCGGACGTTTCCTTACCTTACCCGGGTAGATCTCAAAGCCTTAGAAAGTTGGTTCGATGAGTGCAAAGTCAACCGCAGCAGAAAAAGTAAAAATCCCTCGGTCAACAATTCGCAACGAAAAAAATACAATTCAACCGATAAAAAATGGGCCAAAGCGAAAGCGAAAAAGGTGTTTTCTGTGATCCAAGATCCCAAATTCGCCCTCACGGGTGGGGGGATGGTTGTGGCGGATGGGAAGTTTTATCTTGCGGGCGGACATCGATTCGATGGGTTGTATAATCCCATGGGACCTCAGAACGGACCTGGGTTTGAGCAAGAGTATCATCGCGGGATACGGGTGTTTTCGGTGGTGAATTCGCCCCGTTTTGCGGTTCAATGGTTGGATGAATTGATAGATAGTACAATTCGCCGCCGGGATTTGAATGTGATGGAAGATTTGTCTTGGGAAGTATTGGATGAAGCCAACGGGAGTGGC
>Ga0315908_10002529_pt1 | contig 13352 bp, 12 predicted proteins | sample LakEriMetagenome_12_FD_203520 | JGI IMG/M metagenome (GOLD analysis project Ga0315908, IMG submission 203520) | Freshwater fungal communities from buoy surface, Lake Erie, Ohio, United States - Buoy 4 MA124 | ecosystem: Environmental > Aquatic > Freshwater > Lake > Lake biofilm | place: USA...
AGCTAATTGAGCAACTTCTTCACGAGACAATGTTTCAGACCCATCCTCCATCATGTTAAAGGTTCTCCCTGTATCGTCTGTTCCATGATCATCGTTGTGTGAAAGGGATCCGATCAAGAGGGAATAATCTTCCTGTGCCTCCTTTAGTTTTTGCTGGATCAATTCTTTGAATTCTGCCAATTCAGAATCAGAATATCTTGTTTTTTCTTGTGACATAGTAATTAATTGTTAAAACTTGCCAATACAGGTAATTTCGCAACGCGAACAAAGATAGCGCAAAAAAACAAAGTCACAATTAAAATTTATCTATCCGGTAATTGCCTTGAGCTATACCTTTGAATTGCATTGCTCAAGGATTGGATGATAATATTTATCTTCGTCACGTGTTAAGGATGTTTCTCGGAAATAGAGCAGGAGTACTCTTGTTGATACCCGTTTTGGTAACGGTTTATTTCTTTTTGAATCATAAGACAAATTATTATCTGGCCGAAACAACCGCCAACCTCGGTTTATGGGGCGAAACGGTGGTTTTTCCCATCAGTGGAAATTTAATCGCTGCTTTTTTGATCTGCACAAATGCATTAGTGATCAACTGGATGTATAATACCAACGAATTTCTGGAACGAAACAGCTATATATCATCATTGCTGTATGTTGTTTTAATGAGTTTTTATCACTCCTTCTACAGTGTCGATGGACTTTTGCTCGCCCACACTTGTCTTATCCTGATGCTCTATCAGTTCTTTGAGCTAAGACAGAATGAAGATGGTCGACGACACGTGTTCAACGGGGCATTTTTTGCCGGTCTTGCTGCAAGTTTCCACCCGCCCATGGTAGCTTTGATACCGTTCATTTTAATAATGATCTGGAATATAAGACCCTTCATCTTTCGGGAGACATTCCTCGCGTTGATTGGATTTTCGATCCCCTTGTTATATTCGGGACTATACTTGTGGTATTCTGGGCACTCGATCGAATTGAAGATCCTGGAGCAAGTAACCAATTATTACAAAAAACAAACGGACTTCCTCGTTACAGCTGTTTTATTTACACTGTTGTTCTTATTGAGCCTTGTCTCCATCAGTGGGAAAATGCAGAAGTCCTCTATTCGATTAAAAAAGCTTGTTCGAATACTTTGGTGGTTAGTAGCTGTTGGAATCCTCTTTGGATTGGGAGATTTTCTTTTCTTCAGACAGATCGAGCGCTTCAGTTTTCTGATGATACCACTGTCCTTCTTCCTGACCTTTTCATTCAACAACAAAACGTTTGGTATTGCGGCATCCGTATTGTTCTATCTGACCTTTCTGTATTCGTTGATTAATTTTTTCCTTTGATGGAAACGGTATCCCCCTTAAAATGACTAATTTTACCAGCGTATTTTAAGCGTGGTTTCCACCACATAACAATTGATTCTGATGAAATTTGGTGTAGTCACTTTTCCCGGCTCGAACTGCGATGAAGACATGGTATATGTACTTCAAGACTTAATGGGGCAGCAGGTAGAACGTTTATGGCACAAGGATACAGACCTCAAAGGAGCTGACTTTATTGTACTTCCGGGAGGATTTTCGTATGGAGATTATTTACGCTCCGGGGCCATTGCAAAACTTTCGCCGATTATGACAGAAGTGATTGCACACGCGAACAAAGGAGGATATGTACTTGGTGTTTGCAATGGCTTCCAGATCCTGACTGAATCAGGGTTATTGGAGGGGGCGTTGCTTCACAACAATAATCAAAAGTTCATTTGTAAGAATGTGTTTTTAAAACCTTCTTCTCAAACGGCCGCCATTTCCAAGGGGCTTAATGAGGAAAGAACGTTCAAGATTCCAATCGCACATGGAGAAGGACGCTTTTATGCACCGGATGATACCATGAAAAGTCTCCAGGACAATGACCAGATCATTTTCAAATATTGCTCGGAGGATGGTGTCATTGACGACGCAAATAACCCAAACGGGGCCTTATTGAATATTGCGGGCATTACGAATACCGGTAAGAACGTTTTTGGAATGATGCCGCACCCCGAGAGAGCTGCAGACAGGCGTCTTGGTAACGAAGACGGGAAGCTGATCTTTGAATCATTATTGAAATACTGTTAAGAAAGACGGAATGAGGGTATTGCTTTTAGGATCAGGTGGCAGAGAACACGCATTGGCATGGAAAATGGCCCAAAGCTCCATGCTGGAAGAATTGTTCATTGCGCCCGGAAATGCCGGGACGCGTCAACATGGAAAGAATGTGTCTTTGAATCCAACTGATTTTCCGGCAGTGAAGGGTTTTGTTCTGGAAAACAATATCAATATGGTGGTAGTGGGACCGGAAGAGCCTCTTGTCAAGGGAATACACGACTTTTTTCTGGCTGATGATCAGTTGAAAGACGTTCCTGTGATCGGCCCGGCGAAACTGGCAGCTCAGTTGGAAGGCAGTAAGGATTTCGCGAAGCAGTTCATGTTCCGGCACAATATTCCGACGGCCAAATATGCGACATTTACAAAAGATACTCTGGCAGAGGGAAATAAATTTCTAGAGGCCATGAAGCCTCCTTATGTATTGAAAGCAGATGGATTAGCGGCTGGAAAAGGAGTGTTGATTCTTGAAGATCTGGACGAAGCAAAGGCGGAGTTAAAGAACATGTTGGCAGATGCCAAGTTTGGAGAAGCCAGTTCTCGTGTGGTGATTGAGCAATTTCTTAAAGGGATCGAACTATCGGTGTTCGTGCTCACGGATGGGGATTCGTATAAGCTCCTTCCGGAAGCAAAAGATTATAAACGAATTGGTGAGGGCGATACAGGGTTGAACACCGGGGGGATGGGGGCCGTTTCTCCTGTTCCGTTTGCAGATGCGACCTTTATGGATAAGGTACAGAACCAGGTGATCATTCCAACGGTGAAAGGATTAAAGCAGGATGGAATTCCATATAAAGGATTTATTTTCTTTGGGTTGATCAATGTGAAAGGAGAGCCGTATGTAATTGAGTACAATTGCAGAATGGGCGATCCGGAAACGGAGGTAGTTATTCCACGCTTGAAGTCGGACCTGCTCGATCTTTTCGAAGGAGTTGCTTCAAATACATTGTCAGAAAGGGATATTCAGTTCATGGATAAATGCGCAACAACTGTTATGATGGTTTCCGGAGGCTACCCCGAAGACTATCAAAAAGGAAAGCAGATCTATGGGCTCAATACGGTTACAGACAGTATCGTTTTCCATGCTGGAACATCTTCAGACGGCCCGGCAGTCTTGTCTGCAGGGGGACGCGTATTGGCAATAACATCTTACGGGAAACAATTGCCTTTAGCCTTGGCTAAATCATACGATTCTGCTGCAAAGATCGAGTTCGAAGGGGCTTACTACAGAAAGGATATTGGATTCGATGTTGTATAATGTTGAAATTTAGTATCTTGTACCAAGTATCTCGCTAAATGAACCCTTCCTTACAGGTATTCATCATTCTGCTTTCTTTGGTCTTTTGCGCGTTCTTTTCAGGAATGGAGATCGCATTTCTCTCATCAAGTCGACTGAAAGTTGAACTCGAAAAAAGCAAGAGAACACCGACGGGACGCATACTGAACGTTTTCTACAAAAAGGAGTCTTTCTTCATTGCCTTGTTGCTTCTTGCGAACATTATTGCTTTGGTAATTTTTGGAGTGAATACTGCCGACTTACTGGATCCCGTTATCAGCGCCTACGGAATTAAGCAGCCATACGCAGTTTTATTGATACAGACAGTGATCGCATCCCTATTGATTCTTGTGCTCGCAGAATTTCTCCCGAAGGTATTCGTTCAGATCAATCCGAATGGGTTTTTACGTTTTTCAGCACCGGCTATGTTTGTGATCTATGTGCTTTTATTCATACCCACACAGTTTGTAATGGCTTTTAGCACGCTAGTCCTTAGATTGCTCAAAACAGAAAGAAGCAGAACCGAAAAAGTGTTCTCAAAAGTGGATCTGGAACACTATGTTCAAGATCTTTCCTCTCGCATAAAGGAAGAGGAAGAGCTCGGTAACGAAATGGAAATACTTCAGAATGCGCTTGACTTTTCGAACATCAAGGCGAGAGACTGTATGATCCCCCGAACAGATATCGTTGCGCTGGATGTCGATGAAGAAATCACAATACTTCGCCAAACGTTTATTGACAAGGGGCTTTCGAAGATCCTTATCTATCGGGACTCTGTCGATCATATCATCGGATATGTGCACTCCCACGAAATGTTTAAGATGCCCTCAAGCATCAAACAGGTGTTATTGCCAATTACGTTTGTTCCCTCTGCAATGGCAGGAAATGAATTACTGGAACTTTTTAGCAAGCAAACAGGAAATCTGGCTGTTGTGGTAGATGAATATGGGGGAACAGCGGGCCTCGTCACATTGGAAGATGTGATCGAAGAGATTTTTGGCGAGATCCGGGATGAGCATGACAAGGAGGAAGGCTTGGAAGAAAAGATCAATGACAATGAATACAGGTTTTCAGCCCGCCTGGATATCGACTACTTGAATGAAACGTATCACCTGGAATTGCCGGAATCTGACGAGTATGAAACCCTGGGAGGCCTCATCATTCATGAGCTGGAATCTATTCCTGAGGCAGGAAAACTGATAGAATTCGAAGGACTTACCATTAGTATAGATGAGGTAAGCGACAGACGTATTGAGATCGTTCGAATAATACTACATTAAAAGTGAAGTGTTTTCTTCTGTTGCTCATCGGGCTTTTGTTTTTACACGATCTGTTCTCGCAGAACAAAAATCGCTTACCTGCCGAGATGAACGAGGTCTCGGGACTTGAAATGTTGAATGATTCGATCCTTATTGCCATAAATGACAGCGGGAATTCGTCGGATATCTTCTTTATTGATCTGAAAGGAACGGTTTTAAAGAAATGCACTGTTTCCAATGCAACGAATTCGGATTGGGAAGACCTTGCAATAGATGATGCGGGTAATCTCTACATTGCAGATGTCGGAAACAATCTGAACAATCGACAGGACTTGTGCATCTGGAAAGTTAGGGTTGAAGAGGCATTCAAGAAAGATTCAGTAATGGCGCAAAAGATTGCTTTTCGCTATGAGGATCAGACTGAATTTCCGCCATGTAAGGAGCGGTTTCGGTTTGATTGTGAAGCGATCTACTGGATGAATGACAGCATCCGTCTCATCACAAAGAACCGATCAAAAAGACCAAAGAACGATAGTCATGGGCAAAAGTTGAACGGTTGGGACCGTTTCCCCGATGATTATGTCATACCCGATGAACCGGGTAATTACGTGGCTCAACACGTTCAGCCTTCCGTTCCGTATTTTAAGAAGGTAAAAAGCTCAGGAATCCGTGACCTTGTAACGGGTGCTGACTATTCTAATGGAGCGGTTGCCATTTTGACCTATTCGGGACTAAGGATAATGCATTTGAACAGATCGGATGTCGGCATCACAGCGTCGAGGGAATTGGAAACACACAATTTTAAAAGGCTAGAGCAGCGGGAAGCGATCGTTTTCTTGTCTGAGAGGGTGATTGCGGTTGCATCCGAAAAACACCCTCTGCTCGGCGGACCATTTTTAACTATTTTTACGCTTGAATGAAGGTTGTACTAAATGATTTTGATGCCGTTATTTTCGATATGGACGGTGTATTAATCGATTCTGAACCCCTTTGGAAGATCGCCATGGAGGAGGTTTTTGGAACAGTAGGTTCAAAACTTACCAAAACGGATTTCCAGAAGACCGTGGGATTGAGGATCGACGAGGTGGTTCGTTTTTGGCACAAGCACGAAGGATGGACAGGTATAACACCAGATGCTATTGAACAGCAGATCGTCCTGAAAATGGTTGAGCTTATCAGGGAGAATGCGGTTCCCTTGACAGGGGTTATCGATACGCTATTATACCTTCAGAGCAAGGGGAAGAAGATCGGTTTGGCAACATCTTCTTATGAGGTGCTGGTACTGACGGTACTTCGAGAACTTGGAATAGCAGAATATTTTGATTTTTATCATTCCGCTGAACATGAGGAATACGGAAAGCCACACCCTGCGGTCTATTTGACGGTAGCTGAAAAACTGAAAGTAAGCCCGGTCCGTTGTCTTGTTGTTGAAGACTCCCTGAACGGGATCATCTCAGGAAAGGCTGCACGGATGAAGGTGGTTTGCATACCTGAGAAAACGCACCATCCTGATCCAAAGCTGATCCTGGCTGACTTTCTGTTCGACACGATGGCTGATATGCTGACGTGCCTCAAAGAAGTTCAATAAAATTGAATTGCCATCAGTGAGATGGCTCGATCATGTTATGGCTGATCTATGACAGTGAGTTGTCAACCCATGATTTACCCCAGTCTTCAATTTCCTGTACGCTCCATAATTCAGGATAAAAGATCCTCTTCTGGAACCGCGGAGGAAGGTATTTTTGCCAGTTCGTTCCTCCGGTCGCCGCAATATCTGCCGAATCTTTGTTCAGATAACGAACAGCTGATTTATAATGTGCAAGTGGCCAGTTGATATTCACATTCATATCATTGTGCCGGAGAACAGCCTTTACGCTGTCAGATTGTTGTTCTTCCGTCGTCAGCCGCTTGAAAACCTGCCATAAATTGCGTGTAACACAGGCCTTGCCTAAAGCGATGAAATCACGCTGATAACGCTCTTCGAACTGAATAAGTGTAAGTGTTTTCTTTCCGGTGGCTAATTCTGTAGCTCCCGCTTTCCAGTAAATATGTTCGTACATTTCTTCAATAGTCGAGTTCCGATCATAGTTGGCACGATGATCCTTTGCGACAAGATTAATGAAGTCCGTACTGTACATTTCAATGAAGCGGTACTGTGCCGACTGGAATCCGCTTGCTGGTAAAAGAGACATACGGAACTGCATGAACTGCTGTTGATCCATTCCTTTCGACATAATATCAAAGCTCAAAACCAAGGCGTCAAAATAGCGGTTGATTCGGGTAACACGGTCCACGAAAAATGTCTCATCGATGTTTTCCCGATCTGCCAACTGCTCAAATTCGCGGAGAGCAAGCTGAAAATACAATTCCGTGATCTGGTGGTAACCAATGAAAATGTGCTCGTCGGGTATTTGAGTGCGCGGCTTTTGCAAACTCAAAAGCGTATCCAGTTCAATGTAATCCCAGTATTTAACAGTATCAGCAAAAAGCAGACCGTCTAGGTAAGATAGAAGATCTTGTCCTAATGCAGAGTATTTCTCGTTCAGCAGTTCCAGCCGTTGTTTGATCTCCGGTGTAATTTCCATGTTCATAATTTAACAAGCCAAAGGTAAAAATTGGGTAAACGCCCGCAACACCTTGTTAATTTATTAACACTATAGCCGAAAAAGTAATTTATAAAACGTTCTATACACCTTTTAAAGGATATCGTATTTTTGTTCTATGGTCAATTACAATCCAAAGAGCTGGTTAACGCTCATATTTGCCTTTCATAAGAGCGATACATTCAGAATATTATGGAAGGAGATCTTATATATAGGTCTTTTTACTCTGGGAATAGCATACATCGAGATCAATTACTTCCCGCATGCTATTGTGCTGGAAAAATTGATTTCAGTCTATTCATTGATCGGTTTTGTGATCTCGCTACTCTTGGTTTTCAGAACGAACACCGCATACGACCGGTGGTGGGAAGGGCGAAAGAAATGGGGAGAACTGGTGAATGATACGAGGAACATAGCCATCAAGATTTCAACAATGCTGGACCAACCGGAAAAAAGGGATTTTTTCCGAAGGATGATCCCAAATTTTGTTTTTGCAGCGAAGGAACATCTGAGAAAGGGCGTCGAGTTCGAACAGTTGGAACTGAAGCCGGCAGAAAAAGAGCTCTTGCTTAACAGAGAACATGTCCCACTGGCTATCAGTGAGCTGTTGTATAAGGAATTATCAGAATGCAAGAGATCAGGATCCTTGACCCAGGAGGAGTTTATGGTTCTTGACAGGAACATTAATGCACTGATGGACAGTCTGGGTGCATGCGAGCGGATCAAGAACACCCCAATCCCTTTTTCTTATAGTTTGTTCCTCAAGAAATTCATCTTTATTTATGTGACAACATTACCATTGGCATTTGTGACCCAATTCGGGTATTTCTCATCGCTGATAGCAACCTTTGTTTTTTACGTATTGGTCAGTATGGAGGTCTTGGCAGAAGAGATCGAAGATCCGTTTGGAGAAGACGACAATGATCTGCCGACAGATACACTTTGTGAACGCATCAAGCTGAACATACAGGAAGTATTGAAATAAAAAGGGCTCCTCTTCAGGAGCCCTTCATGTGTTATGTGTCAATGCAATTACTTTTGGATCGCAATTCTTCTCTGAACGGTGCCCTTCTCTGTAGATATGGACATAAGATAAACACCATTTTGTAATGTTGATAGATCCATCTCAACAGACTTACTGTTTACTTTCAGGCTATTTACAACTCGTCCGTTAAGATCGGCAATATCAACAGATTGAATGGTTATATTGTTGAAGTTAACGTTGATGCTCCCAGTTGATGGATTTGGATATACCTGCAACTGCTGAAGTACCAGTTCGTCAATTCCTGCCGTTGCATCTGTTCCACTGCAGTCCTCATCAATTCCATTTCCGGCGATCTCAGTTGCGTTAGGATTGATGCCGACGTTGCTGTCATCACAGTCCGTATAGTTAGCAACAAAACCAGTCTGTGCAGTACATACAGGAGTAGAAGCCGGGTCACCATAACCATCATTGTCGACATCCGCATAGTAACCGGTAACATTCACCAAAACGACCATGCTGTCTGCTGCAGGAGCAATTGCCGCCCCTTCTTGTTTTGCAACCGTGTACTTGATCTCATGAGATCCAGGACCCGCAGCAGCAGGATTAAATGAACTACCAGTAACACCAGGACCGGTGAATGTCCCACCCGGAGTTCCTGTTACAGTTAAATTAACGGGAGCATCCGTAACACAGTAATTCGCAGAAAGCCCTGTGAAAGTTGGGTTTGGCTTAACTGTCAACCACAACACGTAAGAAGCAGCATTGTTGGATTGCTCAATGTAGAAAAGGTCGCACAGAAGGACGTCTACAAGAAAATTCATTGTGACATTAAATACACCGATCTCGGTTGGGGTCCCACTAAATGCGACACATCCCGCCAAAGTTTGAGTGTTGTCAGAGTTCATTGTGCCCGGCGAAGTGTATGATCCTTGACTGGTAACCCCTGTCAAACCAACTGGCATTCCTGAGAAGGTAAAATTGTCAATTGTCTTGATCTTAACATTGGTACCTGCACTACCCGGATCGATCAAGCCTGCATCAAAACAAGCACCGGTAATTAAGAAAGACTCAAAATCAGAAAAGGTATTATTAACTGTTGCATCCGCCAAGACTGTGTCACAGACCCCTCCAAGGTCAGGATAGGTTAAAGAGGCCTGACAATTTACAGGAGTGCATTGTGCATTTGCAGAAATGGTTGCACTAACCATAGAAATAACAAGTAGTAGTTTTTTCATATTAAATAGTTTTAACATTTTGTTAGTTCAAAGCTACAAAAAATATCATGAATTACAAGAGGTCTTCCCATAACCGTGTTTCAGTTCCGTTGAGAATGATTAACTTGTATCTAAGGATGAGTCTCGAAATACATGAACGTTTGTTTTTTGGGCCAAACCCTGAAATAAAACAGAGATTCACAACGTCTAAATGCTTTAAATAATGCAAAAACTGAGTCGACGGAATGCGGTTTCAATGATCGGATTATCTTTTTTAGGGACATCCTGTTTGTCCTTTAAAAAAGAACCCGGCGAAATGATCGAACGAGACAAGATGAAACCAGCTGCTTTAAAAAAAGGGGATCTGGTGGGGATCTGTGCACCGGCGGGTTGTGTATCCGATCCGGGAGAGGTTCGTGAGTTTACGGATGTCCTCAAGGACCTTGGGTTCAAGGTAAGGAATGGAAAGAATGTGGCCGCGCGTTACGGATATTTTTCGGCAACGGATGAAGCAAGAGCCGCTGAGTTCATGGAGCTCATCAGGGATGAGGAAGTGAAAGGGATCTTTTTCGTCCGTGGGGGCTGGGGTTGCTCCAGGATCTTGCCGTTTATTGATTTTGATGTGATCAGAAACAATCCCAAAGTGATCATGGGCTTCAGTGATATTACAACCCTTTTGAACGCGATCACGCTGAAGACGGGGCTAATTACTTTCCATGGGCCCAATGGCAATGCAAGCTGGAACTCCAGAACAATGGAATATTTTCACAAGTTATTATTTCACGGAGAGTCCCTTACGTTCTATAATCGTCAGGAAGACCTTAGAATAAGGACGATCAGTGGTGGTATTGCCGAGGGAGAACTTGTCGGAGGAAACCTGACCGTTATCAGTTCGTTGCTAGGGTCGGGTTATTTACCGGAGTGGTCGGGGAAAATAGTATTCCTTGAAGATCTCAAAGAAGAACCGTATCGCATCGACCGGATGTTGACGCAGCTTAAAATGGCCGGTGTCCTGAACGGAGTGAGTGGGATCATTTTAGGGGCGTTTCGGGATTGCGTGGCAGAAGAACCGGATCGCGCATTTACGATCGACGAAGTATTCGATCAGCACTTTAAAGGACTCAGTAAACCTGTTTATGCGAATGCTCAATTTGGACATGTCGTGAACAAATTCGTTCTGCCGGTTGGAACACAAGTGCGGATCAATGCCAATAAAGGAACCATCGAAATGCTGGAAAGTGGGGTCATCAAAAGTTAATGTTCCGGCTAAAAATGTGGGTTTTTCGATAAGGAACATGTTCAATCGGGATTCCGGTTAAATTAAAAGAGCGAGCCATGGAAACGCGCGATTTTCAGGTTCCCTCGAATTTAACTTTGACGAACCAAATGATAACTGATGCAAAACTGTTGAATACTCCGAATAAGCTTACAGGCAGTAGAAACATTGCTACGGTTTTGATTGCGGGTGCATGGAACACTTTTCATACGATTGTTTCTCCGAAGATAAAACGGAATCTTTCAAAACGATTTGTTGTTTAGCTGTGCTGCTGATTTCGTCGGTCGAAGTAGGATCTGGGCTGGCGCTTGCTTGCTGTTTAGGCTATTTTATTATTCTGTAGACTGTCTTTGTTTTATCTCCTTCCTTTTCAAACAAGCCTAGTTCTACTCCTTGTTTTAAATCCCGACTGGCCGTTGCCGAGGATATCTCTTTGAAGACGCTCATGTAATCTTTCCTACTGAATTCAGATTCACAAGTTTCGGAAAAATAGGTCAAACGATCTTCCGTGCTAATGGTTCGACTCTTAAAATCAAGTATTGTGAACAGGGAATCATTGATGACGTTGAGCATATATTCGATAAAAGGTGTTGAGTTTCCAGATTTATCACTTTGTGAAAGTGCATGATAGTATTCACTTTGGGTTTTATGAATTATATTTTCGAAAGGAATGAATTCAAAGACAGGATATTCTTTCATCAAAATCAAGGTTTGCCATAATCTTCCCATTCTGCCGTTACCATCAATGAAGGGATGAATGAATTCCATTTCATAATGAAAAACACAGCTCTTTATTAGTGAAATCTCTTTTGAGATTTTGATATAATCGAATAGTTCATTCATCAAATGTGACACATTCTCTGCAGGTGGGGCCACATGAGCAATCCGATCACCGGCCATAATACCATCCCCTTTATTGCGATATTTCCCATTATCTATTACCAATCCTTTCATGAGGATCTCGTGAGCTTTAAGGAATGATTTTGAAGATTTTGGATCGAATGATTTTAGTTGATCATAAACTTTTATAGCATTCAAAACCTCATTTACATCTTTCTCGGGACCAATGATTCGCCTGTTCTCAATGAGGGCGGTGATTTGTTCTTCGGTGAGTGTATTCCCTTCGATACTCAAAGAAGAATGTATTGTCTTAATACGGTTTTCTTTTCTGAGTTTAGGTGACGGCTTATCGAGAAATTTTGCATTGATTTGACCTGTTTTTTCTGAAATAGAAACGATCAGTTTTAAAATTTCAGGAGTGATTTGATAAGGAGGGCCCATATATTGATACTATCATTTGATACTATCAAAGATAAAACAAATTTACAGAATGGCTACTTAGGGTTTAATTAGCCATAACTAGGTTATAAACGCCACAAAATGCGCATATACGCCATGTGCCGGTTATGGTGGCGCTAAGTATTGTTTAGCTTTGGGTCAGAAATTTAACGACACGAAATAGAGATCACTTAATCCGGGATTTCACAAGTGATAAGAATAAAAAAGCCAACCTCACGGCTGGTGTACGTCTTCAAACTAAAGTGGACTTTTTCTTAGTTGGGGTTTCGTGTTAATTCAAAACTAAACTATTTTTACCTACGGTGCTGCTTCGCGGTCTGATTTTCCGTTTTTTCAGCCATTTTTAATTGCTGATATTCCATTCTTCGGTTGTGCAAAGAGACTCTCTTCAACCTTGCTCTTTCCTTTAAAATCAGATCACCACGCCCATAATACACATCTGCAGGGGTGAGGTTGTTTAATGACTCATGGTATCGCTCATTATTGTACCGATGAACGAACTTTTCGAGTGCTTTCACTAACTCTTCCGGAGCATAATAATGATCGAGTTTCACCACGTTTTTCATGGTTCTATGGTACCGTTCGATCTTTCCTTGTGTCTGTGGATTCATTGGTCTACCGTGGATCTGATCCATTCCCACTTCATCTTTAAGGTAGGATTTGAGATCTGAAGCAATATAGCATGAGCCATTGTCAGAGAGCAGTTTTGGACGTTGTTTTGTAACTAGTTTTGCCTTCCTGATTGCTCTGTCAACCGTTCTTTTCACATCCTCTGATTTCATATTCGCACACAGCTCCCAGTGGACGATATAACGGCTGTAATCGTCTAAAACGGTGCTTAAGTAATACCATCCCCAACCGATGATTTTAAAGTACGTGAAGTCCGTTTGCCACATTTGATGAACGAACTTGGTTTTATCGGTAAACTCATCTCCTGCAGATATGAAAATGTGAGCAGGGGAAGTGATCAGACCACGACTTTTCAATATTCGATAAACACTGGACTCTGAGATGAAGATCTGTTGTTCATCTGTGAGGTGATAAGCCAGTTCTCTCGATGATAATTCAGGTCGTTCCAAAGCCAGTTCCACAACCAGATTCTTTTGTTCCTGTGGGATACTGTTCCATTGTCTTCTAGCGCTTCGATTACTCGGTTCTAAGCCCTCAACACCGAAGTCTGAGTAAGCTTTATACCATTTGTAAAAAGTGCTCTTATTCAGGCCGATTTCGCGAAGTGTTCGATTGACTCCAAGATCGGATCGCACGACCATATTGATCAACTCCTGCTTTTCTGATACTGTAAAACGCATA
>Ga0315908_10002531_pt1 | contig 13347 bp, 9 predicted proteins | sample LakEriMetagenome_12_FD_203520 | JGI IMG/M metagenome (GOLD analysis project Ga0315908, IMG submission 203520) | Freshwater fungal communities from buoy surface, Lake Erie, Ohio, United States - Buoy 4 MA124 | ecosystem: Environmental > Aquatic > Freshwater > Lake > Lake biofilm | place: USA...
TTAATTTTAAATATTATTATGAGTTAATAAATAAATTTTGGTGAATTAGAGGAATTTTAAAAAGGAAATATAATTATTTTGATGATAAGTTTAGGATTTATTTTTGGACCTGTAATTAGTTACTTATTTCAAATTTCATAAATTTTAAAAGAAAGATCAATAGGATAATATAGTGAAAATGTAAGTTTGATTATAATATTAGCTAACATATTAAGAATTTTTTTTTGGTAATTATTTTCATATATTCTAAAGGTTTAGTTCTTAATTTATGATTGAGCTTTTATTTCAATCTATTTTTATGATAATAGTTTAAGTATTTATATAATTAAAATATAAGAATTATCTTTTCTACATTTGCAAAGTTTATTAATAAAGATAGTTTATAAGCTTAGATAAAAAGCCAAATTAAATATTACTAAATAAATATTCAGAATTAAGTATTACTTTTAAATAAAAAGATAAATAGTTGATTTAATTTGCATTATCTGCTTAATTCTATCAATGATCTGCTATATTTTTGAAGTGAAGTACATTTATGAAATAATCGGTTGGTTTTCTCTATTTCTAGAATCACTAATACCTTTGCCATAAATAGTGAATATTTTCAATTAAAAAGATAGTTAAGGAGTTTCTAAAAAAATGGTATCTTTATGGTTGATTGGAGATTTACTGAAGACTTACTTCTATTTTTATAATTAATAGCCTATCTAGTTTATTATAGGAGGAGCAATTTAGAGCTGTCTAGATTAATTTTTATTATCTCAAATATATTATTACAAAAAAGAATTGAATAAATAAATATGAATTTAAAGTAATTAAAGTAAAAATATAATTAATGATAAAAAAGATGATCAATTATGATGAATTATTTTCCATTTAATAATAGTTTGATCCTGACCTCCGATAGTATAGATAAAGTTAGCAGAATCATCAAAAATAACTCTAACAACGAATTCTGAGTGAGCTTTAAAAGAAATCCAATTGTGGTTAACAAGGGCAGGGTAATTATAAATATTAACTCTACCCCAATTATCTCCAGTTACTAATAACTATCCTGCTTTATCCACTCCATTAATATGAGTTGCTATTGTGTTAGGAGGGTAGATACCTTGTACATACCATCCTATTCTATTACTCTAACTGAAATATTACTCGTTACGAAGTAGAGTAGCACCATGGGCTATGTGCTCACCCTTTATTATATTTATTTTATTATCATTATTTTCATATTTTATATTATTATTATTATTATTATTATTTTTATCATATTTATTTTATTAATCTTAATATAATAAATTAATCTGAATAGAATATTATTATTTTTATTACTTTAATAACATTAAAAAATAGGTTTTCATGTGCTCCACAATTAGATTGAATATATCTGCCATCGTTAGTAAAATCAAAAGAAGTAATAAATGAGTTATGTCCTCTTAAAGTATGCATGAGAACATACTTTAATTTAGTGATTTTGTAGAGATAAATATTATTATCATGACTTCCAACTGCCAAAATAGACGAATCAGGAGAGTACTTGATACATTCTATCCACTCTTGACTATCGCTTAACTCCTATATTTTTTAATCTAAGAATTAAATACTCTTCCTTATCTAGACTACTCCATCATTAGTAGCTATTGCTACATGTCCGTACTCATTATTAATAGCAATAGCCCTTGATTGTTCATTTATAGGATGTCGAGATTAACTACTTGCTCCTCCTTTAACCTTTCTAACTCCTCTCCCTTCAATTTCTATCAAACTTGTCTTTATAACTTTATTTTCTTAAGGTGAAAAAACCATTATTTTATTGTCATCCCCTGTTGTTAATACATAACCACTTTTTTTATCTATTGCTAATCCCCATACTTCCCCATCATCATGACTCTACATAACTGTTTCACTAATGTTCTTCTCATTTATTGTTAATATTTCTCCATTATATAATCCTACAACTAGTTATTCTTTATAATAATCCAATGCTATTGGTATGTTTTCTATACTTATTTTCTACAATATCTTTATTTACTTCTTTTATATTATTTCACCTTTCACTTCTTATTCCTCACTTAAAATCTAGCACTTTTTTATTTTAAAATTATTCTTTTTTCCTCCTGCCATTATTATTTAGTTCTCATTATAATCTAATGTCATTGCACCTATAGGTCCATCATATATTTTAAAAATATTTGTCAATTTTTTATTTTAAATTTCAAATATTTCTCCCTTAATATTTCCTCCGTAAATTGTTTCTCCATCTTTATCAAAACATAAAGAAACTATTTCTTAGGATTGTCTTACTTAAACTCCTTATAAATTTTTATCTTTATTTTCTATAATCGTAATTCCTTTTTTCCCTGCTATAACAAATAAATTTTCATGTTTATGACTACTAATAGATATGTTGCTTAATTTTCTAGTTTATAACATTCCTATTCTTAGTTTTTTCTTTAAATCATATAAAAATATTGAATTATCATCATCTGCACCTACACTTAAAATCAAATTTCCTATTTATTCATAATAATTAATATTATTAATGATAATATTATTGAATAATTTTTAGATTAATATAGTCGAAATAATTTGCTTTTTCACAATTATATTATTCTATAATTTAGTTGAATAAAAATATTACTAAAATATATAATAAATTTATTTTTTTATTGTTATTATATAATTTCGTTAAAAAATTATATGGTAAAATTATGAAATAGTAATACAATTATGAAATATAAAAGTATTTTGACATAAATATCTATTTTATAATTTAATATACTATTGCATAATAAAATTGAAAATAGTAGAATATTAATATAATAATAATAATAAATTTATAAGGCAATAAACCTTAATGATAATACCAGATTTGCTAAAACATAAAGTTCTAACTGCAATACTGTTTTTTCCTTGATTATATTAATGAAGAATAGATAGATCATCAGTCCTCCAAACAAAAATGGCAGGGTTTTTACCAACTTAACCAGTAGCGACTATTTTTCTATTAGAGTAACAAACTGCAATTGCAGTGACATCATCATCATGCATATTAGAAATAACTTTGTTCTGCTTATGGTCATTAAGATGTACAAGAGATGGATCAATCTAATGCCCTCCGAATATTTGCTATTTATTCTGCTTGTAATCCAACACAATTCCCATTGCTGCGGTATTATAAACTATCTTTTTATTTGCAGTGAAGAATACATTATTCCTTTGATCATTACATCTATATCCAACCACATATTCCACCTTTAATTCAACTTTTGGAGCATTTTTGTTTATATTTAAAGCCTTTAGGTTTTCTGGTCTCTTTATACTCGCTTTTATTCGGTGCTTATACTCTCCCATCTAGCTTCTTCTGTATTCCTTTTTCTTATTACTCTTCTCTTTATCATTTATTATTATATCTTCATAATAATTCTTTTCCTCTTTCTCTTCCTCTTCTATTTAAACATATAAGTCTTTCATTATTGATTTATCCTATCCTTATTTTTTATTTTCTAATTCTATTTATTTTTCTATTTTTTCTAAACTTTCATCTATTTTTAATTACAATTTTTTCATTGAACTGTATTTGCTATTTAGTATCTTTTATTCATCCTCTTCCTCTTCCTTATTATCATTTAATTTATCTAATATATTTTTCATACTATTTTTATTTTATTATTTTATTATTGAACTTTCTTACAATTAATTATTTTCACTTTCAAAAATGATTTAATATGATGATCTTATTATATCCTCCTCAGTGTTTAATTATTGTTAATGATTACTTTTTTTTATTATTTTTTATTTCTCTTTTTCCAATTGTTTTTGTTTCTTTTTTAATCTATTTAAAGTATCATCTAATTAATCATCACTATCAAATTCTTTGTTTAGTTTTTAAGAAATTTTCAATGATTTTTTAAAGTCAAGAACTTTATCTTAATTTAATTTATTGTTTTAAACATTTATATTACTTTTTTAAATATCATAAACATTTTATATACTTACTTTATTATTAATTTAATTATTATAATTATTTTTCATATTATTTTAATCATTATTTCAATTATTAAATAAATTATTAATCTATTGTTAAAATGAACTCCCTAAAAACTTTTCGTTTGTTTTATTTTAGCTTTAACTCATTTTTTTATTTTGATTATTATTATATGGTTTATTATCTTTTTAATATTGATTATTCATTTAATATTATGATTTTTAATCATTTAATTTTCTTGAATTATTTTTAATTTTATTGTTTTCTGGATTATATTTAGATAGATTATGTATCATAGAATCTTAAATTTTATTATTATATTCATAGAGCTATTTATTATAAATTTTCTGTTAAATTTATGATTTGAAATCAATTATATTGTTATTAACTTCTTATAAGTGCAAATTTTCATTCATTTTGGCAGATATTCCCAACTATAAAGTTTACAAATCATATTTTTCATCTCTTTCCTTCTCTAATTCTTCAAGATCCTCATAATCCACTATCATTTATCCTTAATATTAATACTAAAATGTAGCACCCATACTTATTTTAAATGCTTGCATCATTTTTATATGCAAAAATGATGAAATGTCTTCATCCATCATTTCGTTTTTATAGTTTTTTTTTGGGTTTGAAAAAGTATGACTTATACTCAGTAAGTCATGCAATTATTAAATTTCATGATTTTTATCATTCTTTGTATTAGATCTTTTTATCAAAATCCTTGTAATATTATCTATTACCCATTGATTTAATTCAGTTCTATTTTAATTTTGATTTATTATTCTAATATTTTTATTATTAAAATAATTATATTATTTTTATTATTATTATTTCAAATATATGATATATTAAATATTTTAAAAATAATTGTATATTGAATCAATAATATTTAAAATTATTCTTAATTTTTATATTTTAAATAAAAAAAAATGTTAAAAATAAAATAGTTATAATATAGTAATTAATAGAATAAAGAAAAATATAAAAAAAACCCGTAAAATGCTTTGATCTATCTAGAGGTAAAATCGTCCTTTAAATATTCACTAAAATTTTAAATAAGTTTGTGCAATTATTTTTTTAGAAATATATAAATCTGCATACATGCTTTAAGTCCGGAATAATTATTGACTTTAAAATTACATAACTCATTATAAAATATCTTTATTGCTTGTTGATTCTTCACTCTTGAGTCATTTTCACTTTTAATGAAAATCAATTATAACTGACTATAAACTTAGTCGAATATTATTTTGTAAATATTCACAATATTCAAACATTAAAATCTTACAATTCTTTAAAATTAATTTTATTAATACGGATGATTTTTATTATAACTCTTAAACAAATCATCGTTACTTTTTTCTAATTTCATTGTGTAATTTAATTTTTTCATTTATTTTTTTTCATTTGTTTCTTCTTAATTAATTTGATTAATATCATATTCATTATTATTATCATTTTAATAAAATTCTTCTGTTCAAAATTATTATTCATCAATTTAACTTTCTCTTAAGTAATACTTTACTTATTTATTATTATTGTTATAATAATTACTATTCTTTCTGACATCGTTTCTAATTTAATTATCATTTAAATTTGATTCACTATTATTTTCATATTTATTTTCATTTTCATTTTCATATTAATTATTATTTTATAATTAAGTATTTCTATAAGCATTTTTATTAATGATATTATATTATTAATTATCTTTTTGAGTTTATTATTTTTATAATTATAATTCTTTTTAGGCTTATTCTAGTTTCATTTAAAGAATTTAATTATTTGCAGCTAATTAATCATTTGATTGTTAATCTTTATTTAAATCAATAATTCTAATATTTTTATCGTGATTATTTAATTTCTCTTCTTAAAAAGCTTTTTCTAATTCTACATTTTTAGATTAAAGTAATAAAATTTGAGTAGATTATTGATTGTTAAGCAATTATAATGATTTATTTTAGTTTTTGAGTTCTTTAATTTCATTATCTTTTAATTTCAAACTATTTTCATATGTCTAATCTTTAGCAAATAACTACATATTTATTTCTTATACCTAAATTTCTTTGCTTTTAATAATAGATTCATAATCAAATTGATCAGATTTTATTTGCAACTCTTGTGACCTTTGTCTCTCTATTAATTCATTATTTCTTCTCTTTAACTCTAATATTTCTGCATTCTTTTCTTGTAATTATAGAGTTAAAGAATTATTTGTGCTGTATTTATTTGATTTATCAAAGTCATATGCATTTTTTAGATGGTCTCGTTATTAAACCAAATCGTTAATTTCATTCTTTATATATAAATTATTCATATTACTTATAGATGAATTATTTGTTCTCTTTGAACTGAGTTAGAATTATAATTCTAATATAATTATTCTAAGTTTTCTTTGTATCTCAACATTTTTTGTTCCAATTCATGGATTTGATTGTTTTTTAATGAATTCTAAAATATAAAATATAATTTACTTCGTTTTATAAGGATATGATTTATCAATTTTTTTCTTCAAGTTCAATATTAAAATTATGAATTTCATTATTAGAAGGTATCTGATATTAAAGAGGATTTGATATTGGATGAAATTGTTTATAATAAGAATAGGGTTGATACATAAATTAGATTTGATAATGATTATTATTTGAAATAAATTGATGATATAATAAAGATAGAAAGATTAAAAGGATAATATAATAGAGAATAAAAATGAATAACTTATAAAAATATCGATATAAAAACAGTTTGTTAATATGTGAATCTAAAGAAAAGGGTATAATGATATTTGATAATGGAGATATTTACATAGGATAGTTTGAGAATGATAATATAAGTGGGTATGGATTATTGGTTAAAAGAAATGAATTTAAATTAGTTGGATAGTTTAAAGATAACAAGTTAGAGGGAGTTTAAAGAGTGATGACCAAAAATAAAGACATTCTGACATTCATAAGCAATTCACTAAGTTAGACTGATAACAATATGCTATATTATTACAATAAAGAGTCTAATTCAGAATTGTTGTTATAGATGCTTAATAACTAAGTTGATTAAGTTTTATAACATAATTCATCGCCCACTCAACCTAATTCTTTTAAGGAGATTGTCAATCAGCTTGTCAAGGATATCAATCAAAAGAATCTCACTATCAATAATATCAATAACAAAAGTCCCTCTAAAACTATTTCCAATACCAAAGGTAAAAGTAGCAACTTAAAAATTAATAATAGCAATAAGAATAATAATAATAATAATAATAATAGTAATAATAAAAATAACAATATTAATAATAAAAATAATAATAACAATAAAGAATGTAATAAGTTAGAATTTATTGAAGTGGATAATGATTGTTATTATGTAGGATTTACTAATGAAGGGATTCCTAATGGGATGGGTATGTTTGTGTTCGGAGATGATAAGACTCACATAGGAGTATACTAGATGGGTATGTTAGATGGGTTTGCAATAATTGACTTCGAAAATAATGACAAGTATTGAGGATTAGTGAAGAATGATAAATTCAATGGTCTAGGATATATGTTTAATTATAAATTAAATGGTTATTATCTAGGCTAGTTCCTATAAGGGAAGAGTCAGACTAAACTTGTCTCTGCTCCTCACTCTTTACTTCATCAGAATTAAGTTATTACTCACTATCTTGATAAACTTGCTACTCTTAAATTAAATCTTACTATTCAATTCCCAATTCTTACTCTTTACTTTCCCACTTATTAATAGATGTTAAATGTCTTTCATAATCAGCTCTCCTTATATTCTTTAAATTTCTATCTCTTTGCTTAGTCAGACTCTATAATACTAAATCATACTCAAAATGATACCGATTTTAATTAAAAAAATTCTTAATCAAATCATAATTAAAAATCTAAATTAAATACTCATAATAATACAAATTCAAATAATGAATTATTTTTATAAGAATAGAAATAGTTTTAACCTAAACAAATTAACGAAATAAATGATATTGATGAATTTAAGTAAATGATAAATTATGAAAATACAAAAAATGATTAAGAAATGTGGGTTTATTAATAATATTAAAGTTAAAGTATCAGTAATGAGCAAGGTTTATTTGATTAATTATAAATGTAATAAGATAAATTTATATAATAATCAACTGATAGATAAAACTTGATAGAAATTTAGACTTAATTAAATAGTATAAATCAGTAATAAGCATAATAATAATAATAATAGTAGTAACAAAACAATATTAATAATAAAATAGTTATAGATTTAAAAGAAATAAAGAGAAAAAGTCAAAATAATAATTAAGAGTAAAATGAAAATGTAAATTAACTCGAAAACATAAATACAACTCCTAGAAATAAATAAATAAATAAATAAAAGTCAAGCAAAAAGAAAATAAAAGAAATACAATTGATTTAGAATATTTTAGATAATTCTGTATAAAATTAGAATGAAATAATAGAGTAATAAGATAATAGAATATAAGAAAGTATTAATAATAATGAATAGAAGTCAAACTCAACAAAAAGTAGAAAGAGCAAAAGATTAGTGAAGGAAATTCAAGTTTAGTTAAACTTCCAATAATTCTGTAACATAAATTAATAATAACAATAATAATAGTAATAATAATAATAATAATAATCGTAATAATAGTAATAGTAATAATAATAATAAGAGGGTAATGAATTGGAAGATAAAATGACTTTGAAGTCAGAGAGAAGTAAATTATCTGCATCATTTAGCCAGCCAAATTACATGTCGTTTGACATTTCCCAGAATATAAATGAGAACAACATATAGATAATTTAAGAAAACTTGAATTAACAATAGAATGAACAGATGTAACAAATAACTTTGTTATAAGAATAATAATAATGTTTATAAAATGATTTAAACTAAGAATAACATCAATTTGCGATATTATAAATAAATTAAAGATTATAAGAATAAGAGTATTAAATATAACAGTTACAGAATGTAATAATGCAAAGAAATTAATTATTAAATGAGCAGTTTATGAAGTAGTCACTTAGAGAAGCTCAAGTCAATCAGTAGTATAACTCCATCCTCAAAGAATTCTAAGATTTATAAATCAAATATCAGGAATTGTAACATTAAAATCTTAATTACTAAAATCAAATTTCAAACTAGGAAGTCACTATTAACTCTCAACTCACATAAATTACTCTCTTGCACAATCAGATTGTTAATAATATTAACCACAATAATAAAGATATTATTAATAAGGATAATAATAATAATAATTAGGATAATATTAATAAGGATAATAATAAGGATATTAAAGATATTAATAATAAAGATAATGATAATAATAAGGATATTAATGATGATAATAATAAAAAAGATAAAAATAACGATAAGGATATTTATGATATAGATTTAGAATCTCTTCATAATTAGATACAAGATTAATTGGATTAAGTGGATCTAGATAAATTGAATGAGTCATTAAAGATGATAAAAAGTTATCAGAAATAGAATCTAAAGAACTTTAATGCAAGTAAATCACATTAAAGTGACTTAGAGTTAAAGTTTAGTAGTATTGACAATAGATTGTTGGATTTTTATCAGATAATTTTGAAAAAGTTAGAGTCAATTAGTAGCAAGAATAGCATCAATAATTTGGATATCATTACTAAATCTTAGTCTTAGACTAAATTATTTGATTTTAATAAATATAGTTAGATTTATAATGATTCTACTATCACTACCACTCCTCCATCTAATCAATAAATCAATGATAATAATAATATTCATATTATTTCTAAGTCAAATAGTGCTCAAAATATTAATAATCACAATCAACTCTTATCTAAGTTTACTTTTTAGCTTAACTAACTTTCTACTAACTAATAATAATAATAATAATAAAAATAATCTCCATAACTATAATACTAACAAACATCACACTAATAGTAACAATAAAACTAATAACAATCATAATTACCTTAATTATAGTAGTAGTAATAATATTATTAATAATAATAATAGTAATTATAATAATAATAATAATAATTATATATAAGTTATTAGAGTCCAATTATTGAAAAAACAAAGCCAATAGAAATAGACTTACTAATCAACACTCCTTATTTAAGTAAAAAACTTAATTCAAATGCAAAATAAGGATAGACAAATGGAATAAACAACGAAAATAAACAATTATCGAAATATGATCTTGATAATGATAGCTTAAATAAACTTTTGGATAAAACTATAAACAAAAGTTAACAATATTTAAAGCATACTATTCATAATAAATCTCAAAGCCTACATAATTGAAAATATTATTTTTTTTATGATGAGATTTGAATTATATAAATATTTAATTTTTTTATATAATTATTTTAATTATATTTTAAAATTATTACTAATTTTAAGTAAGTTTAATTTATCTATAAAAAAATTTTTTACTCAATCAAGTAATTAATCAAATAATAAACAGCATGAATATGACAAATATAGGAACTAAATCATAACAACAAATTTAAAGAAAACAAGATTAAATTTAAGAACTAATACAAATTAATTACAATAATTAAAGAGTTTATTAATTAGAATTTCAAAATTTTAAAAATAAAATTAATGAATTAGAAAATTAAATTATAAAACATGAGATATAAAAATAAGAATAAAATAAATATAAAAATGATTTAGAAACGGTAATATAAAATGATTAAAAAAGTAAAGAGCTATTAGAAACTTAATTGATTTAACAGAAATAAGAGAATAATAAATTAATAGAATTATTTTAAACTTAAAAATAACAACAATTGTAAATAATAAAAATATTGAATTAATAATTGAAAGAGGATAATTAGGGATACTTTTAAGAATTAAAGTTGAATTTAGATGAATTGAAATAAGTGGATTATAAACTAAATGAATTAAAATAAGGAATAACAAACAGAGAGTAAAAGATAGAGATTCTATGCTAATAGAATTTAGATCTGTTAGAGCAAAAATATGAAGAATAATTAAAGAATTAGATGGAAACTATTGAATAATTAAGTATTCGGTAGAAATACTACTAGAAGTTTATATTGAAATAGAAAGAAGAAACTAAAAAGTTATTAAGTGAATAAAAATAGAATATGATTGAAAATGTTTTGTCAATTATAACTAAGTCTCTTATTAATCCGTAAAAGACTAATTATCACTTAGATATAGTGAGCTCTATCGAAAGTTTGAAAATATGAGTATGATGATAATAATTAATTATGTAAATTAAATGAATATAATAATAATAAATTAGTGATATTAATATTATTAATATTGAATATATTTAAAATGCATAACAGTTACTAATTTGAGGCTGAACCTAGAGTAGTGAAGAACAAGAAGAAGTATAATCCAGAACGAGAGAAGTAGAGGGTAGATGGAGCAGAAGAGGAACAAATATATATTTAAGAATAACGATAGAAATTAAAAATAGAGAGCATGCAAAGATAACTATAAGTATTCAAAAAAAATAGTAAGAATATGAATCCTTATGACATTCGACCTTTGCCAAATCCTCGCATATAAGCTAAATTAGATTACTTCTTGACTGATTAAAACAACAAAGGAGCAGAAAAGGCGACAGTAGAGTGTTAAGTGGATGTATTTAGAGATAAAGCTAAAGAGAAAGATTATGTACCTATGAAGACTGGAATAGATGTCTATACTTAAGTAGAAGATGGAGAGTTGTTTGATTTTGATTCAGAAGTTTAACCTATTGTCAATGTGATTTGTAGTAAGACATTAGAGTAGGGCTTATTGGAATTAGAGGAGGAGGATGAAGTTCAAGCTATGAATCAGTTCAAAATATAGTTTGATCATAGGAAGTTGGAAGAAACTATTAATCATAAAAAGGTTTTGGAAATTGAGTAATCAAGGTTTACCAAAAAGGATGAGTTGTTAGATACTTTTAGAGAGAAGGAAATTATGAGATAATAGGCATTTAAGATATTACAAGTTTATAATATTTCTAATCATTATATTTCCAATGTCACTTATAATACTATTCTTAATGTGTTTTAGCATAATTATTATCAAAATTCATTCCAGAATGCATTAGAAAATGATTATTTAGAGTGGCTATTTGGATAGACTAATTAATTCGTAAATGAAAGTAAGAATCTATAGAGTTAGACTGAAGAGATAAGTTTAAAAATGAAGAAAATATATTAATTATTGGAAGTGAGGAAGGGGAAAGATATAGAATATGAATAGAAGAAAGAGTGGTATGAGAATCGAAGAGTCAATTGTAAGAAAAATGGAAGGAGAATGATAAGATTGAGTTATGAGAACTAGAAGGACACAATGAACACTTATTTCAAAAACAATTTATAGAGATTCATTGATGGTTCATTAGCGGAGTATGAATAAGTAATGAATGAAAGATTGACTAAATTACAGGAATAATTGGAGGCAGGTGAGATAAATAAGAGTGAGTATTATTTGATTAAGAAGTAAGATTATCCTGATAACATTGAAAATAATACTGGATTCCTACTTAGACATTGTTAACATCTAGGTTTCTCTCTCGCTCATAATATTGCCTATTCCTCTGACTCTTCTTCCCATTTTTTCAAGCAACACATTATTTTTTACGATGATAACAACTAGATTCTTTTTACTCTTAATGAAGATTAACTTAGAGCTAACCCTCTTCCATTTTTGAACATGTAAGATAATCTTAAGGACTCATAAATTAGATTTTCTGATGATCAGGCTATGTATCTCTAATTGCATCTAATCCCTAAAAATATTCATAAGATTCTTATGTTTTTATATACTGATAAGCTTATAGAGTTAAAGGATAAACAATAATCTATATCCATGGCTAGATCATCTCTTAATGATTTTCTCTATGATTATCCACTCAATTCTCATTATTTCTCTAATGATTTTAAGCCTGAAGATTATATTAAAACTAATCCTGATAATCCTGATGCATCATAGTCTTTAATTATTTTCCAGTATTTTCTTTAGAGGGATGATACTAAATTACCAAATTAGCAATGGTTTTTCTAGGAACTCAAAAATTATAAATCTTTGTTGCTCTAAGAAAAAGAATAATTTATTAATTAAAGTATATTTATTTATTTTTTTATTTTAGAACTCACTGATTATTTAAATGGATCTCATATTGTAGTCACCAACCAGAGTAAGAGCATGATTTAACAAGAAGAAGAGAAGAAGGATGAAATTGGAACTGAATGTAAATAATAACGATAAAAATATATTAATAATAATAATAATAATAATAATAATAATAATAATAATAATAATAATAATAATAATAATAATAATAATAATAATAATAATAATAATAATAATAATAATAATAATAATAATAA
>Ga0315908_10002535_pt1 | contig 13343 bp, 2 predicted proteins | sample LakEriMetagenome_12_FD_203520 | JGI IMG/M metagenome (GOLD analysis project Ga0315908, IMG submission 203520) | Freshwater fungal communities from buoy surface, Lake Erie, Ohio, United States - Buoy 4 MA124 | ecosystem: Environmental > Aquatic > Freshwater > Lake > Lake biofilm | place: USA...
AAAAATGATAATGAAAATTACAATGGAAAATATGATGATTTATGTATGATAGGAGAATGCTATTTCCATATGAAATTTATAGATTAAGCAATTGAAAATTACCTTCTCGCAGAAAAAGAAGCTTCAAATTTGTAATAGAAATGGTATAGTTATAATATTCTTTTCGAATGTTACAAATATAAAAATGATCTATTAAACGCCAAACATTATTTACAAAAGAATATTGAGCTTAATTAATAACAAATTCAAATCTAAATGAGTTTGAATTAAAAATATAGTTATTAATTGGAAATCTCGGTTAAGTAAAGAATGCTAGCTGAACTCGAAATGTAATTGGAAAATGCTGAAGAATCTATTAAAAATTACTTTATTTCTATTCAAGGACTAATTGAGTTCAAAAAGCAATATTTAATAAATGATAATGATACTAATGATGAGTTATTATAATATAATAAAGAAATATATCATTTTTTATTTGACACTTTAAAAATTTACAATCAAATTTAGAAAGATAATAAATAAACAGATAATCAATATGTTTAAATGTTAATTGATTTTTAATCCATCACTAATTATGAATCTAAAAATTTTAATAAAGAATACTTTTTATCTAAACAATATTTGGTTGAATATTATATAGAAAAATAAGAATATGAAAAAAGCAATAAAATAATACAAGAAACATTAGATTAGCTAGAGCACTGTGATAAAAACGATAAAGAAATATTGGATATTTATATTCACTATAAACTTTTACAAGGTTTACAATTGATGAATCAGCAAAAATTTTAATAAGGATTAAATTTAATTGACTCTCTAATTAATGAAATTGAACATCACAAACTCAAAAGCGATCTTTTAATCTTGATGCTCAAATAATCAAAAGTAAACTATCTTCAAAAATCAGGAGACAAAATAAACTCATACTAATTATGTTTAGAAATTTATGATTAAATCTCATAAATGCTAGATTAATCAATAAAAAAAATCCATTTAAATTAAAGAGTATTATATTCTCTAATGAAGTTGAGTTTCTCTTTAGAATATTATGAAGAAACTATTGAATTTTGTGAATAATTTGTTAAGAATATTGAGAAAAATGATAAGGAATTAGATGAATTTGAGCTTGATATTGCCAATGCATATAGATTTATTGGAATTTGTTAGTTTAAATTGGAGAGATATAGAGAAAGTGTTGATAATTTTAATGTTGCGCTTTAAAAATATTTGTAGATTAATTAAGCAGAATTTAATGAATAGTTTATTGATAATTTATTTTTAGATACTGCTATGAGTTATTAGAAGTTGAATGATAAAGAAAATCATATGAGATGTTTGGCAGTTTGTTTGGAAATCAGATCTAAGTATATTTTATATAATTATTTAGGCATTTCGATTAGCAAGATCAGCCTGTTTAGTTAATTTAACAGCTTATCAATTAAGCTAATTGAAAAATATTATTATTTTAATTATTAATTCACATTATAATTTTATCCTATTATCAATAAAATTAACTTAAAGTTTATTTATTATAAAAACTATTTAAATTATGGATAACATTAAAATTATAGAGACATTTAATAGCAATTTATCTAGTACTTAGTTAAAATCATGCTTAACCAGTCCTAAATCAATATAAAAATATGAAAATAAATCTGATAAAAAATATTAAAAATTAAAAGAAGAATTTTTATAATTAAAAAATTAACTACTAGAATCTTAAAAAGAGTCTAAATAACAATTAGATTTATATCAAAAAGATAAAGAAGATTAATAATAGATAATTGACACATAAGCAATCGAATTATAAAATGGAAAATAAAAATATAAAAAGCTAGATGAGGAGCATTAAAAACAAATATTAAAATTAAAAGATGATAACGAAAATAAATATTCTTAAATTTAAAATTAGAATTTTCAATTGTTAAAATAATAAGAAATACTTATGGAATTAGAAGATAAAGTATAAAAAAAAGAAAAATAAATAGAAGATACTTATCAATAATATAACGTATAGTTATTAGAATAGTAAAAATAAATCGAAGAAAAAAATTGTTAATTTTAAAAAAAAAGTAAAAAATGCAGAGATTAAAAACAAAAAATAAATGAATAAAATAATTTGATATTAGAATTAAAAGATAATTTATTTTAGTAGAATTAATAATTAAGTTAATATCAATAACAAGTTTATTAATTAGAATAATAATAAGAAAGTGATTTACAGAAGTCTAAAATGCAAATAAGAGAAATGTAGAATAAGCTAAATCAATAACAAAAATAATATGAATAATAAATTGATACAATTTAAAAGCATCATTAAGATTTATAATAATGCAAAGAAAGCCAAAATAAATAGAAAAAAATTATTTTATAAAATCAATTAAGCTCATTGGAATAATAAGTTTAAGAAAATGAAAATAAATTAAAACAAATTTTATTTGAAAAAGATGAAAAATAAAGTAAAATATAAATTCTGGAAAAAGAAATAGATATATAATAACAAGAAATAAATTAATTAAAATAAAATTATAATTAATAATAATAAGTATATAAAGAAAAATAACAGGAAACAATCGATAATTTTTAAAACTAACAAAATAATCTTAAGATTTCTTATTAAATAAATATAAATAATATCACTAAAAATTACTAATAATAATTAGAAATATAAAAAGAATAAATTGAACATTAATTTTTCATTCAATTGTAAGGATTAGAAAAATAATCTAAAATTAAATTATAAATAGAAGAATAAAAATACAACGAGTTAAAAAATGAAAAAAATAAAATTGAAAGTATTTTAGAATAATAATAATAGGAAGTCAAATAGAAATTAAAAATAATAGAAAATGAAAAATAATAAGAATTAAAAAAAAAAGATTAAGAAAGAGAAGAAGAATGTTAATAATACTGCAATTAAATAATGGAATTAAACAATCAAATGCTTAGACTTAACGATTAATTAATTTAATAATAGATAAATTACAATTAACTTCAATGCGATAATTAAATTAACCAAACAAAATTAGAAGAAGAAAAATAAAAATATAATGAAAGTTAAGAAGAATTATAAAAACTGATTTAAACTTATTCTTAACTGAAAATTGTAAATACAAGCATTTAAATAAATCATGATAAATTAGTTTAAGAAATCTAAATCAAGGATGTATAATATCAACATTTATAAGAAAAACACGAAAATACTAATGTATAATTAATTGAAAATCAAAATTAACTCAAAAAATTAAATATTATTTTTTAAGATTCATAGGAAAATTGTAACAAACTCAAAATGCATAATTTAACTCTTAATTCAGCTAATTCCAATCTCACAGAACAAGTTTAAGAGCTTTAACTCAAAATATAAAAATTATAATAAAATACTAATGATTTATTAAAAGATTATGAAATAATATAATTATAAAATTCAGATTTATAAGCTACTATTTAATAATAAAATAAATCTAATTTGATTCTTGAATAGTAATTATAGTAACTTTCATAACTTTAGATTTAGCATAAATAATAAATTTAGATTAATCTTCAATAATAAAATTTGATTCAAGAACAGAGAAAACAACTTTAAGAATTTTAGAATTATATTAATTAGCTCAAAAATGAAAAACATAATCTCAAAAATAAATATATTTTGATTATTAATCACTTCTAAAGCTAAATAAAATTTCTTAAAACTTAAAATTAAAAAACAAAGCAAGAAATCAATGATTAATTTTCATAAGTTAATTTTTGAAATAAATTTGAAGAAATAGACTTATAAATTTAAGAAATAAACTAAATTTACAAGCAATAAATATAAAACATATATTAATAAATGTAAGTTTATAAAATAAATAAGTTTAACTTATTTGAGTATAATAATAATAAAATTAATAAGAAATAAAAAAATTTAACATAATTTGATTAAGTTAAAGATAAATAGTAATTTTTTTAGATTATAAATAGCTCTACTTGTGATATTTTGTAGCTTAAATTGTAAAAAAAATAAATGATTAAGATAATAGAAGATCTTAGTATTAATGGATCTTAACAGATGGAATTAATTAACTAATATTAAAAAATGCAAATCATATTTAATAAGTAACAAGAGAAAATAGTAAGATAGAATATAATTATAAGCAAACTCTAATAATAAATTGAGGACAATAATAAATAACAAAAATAATGATAATAAATAAATAAATAATTATAATGATATAATAGTATAATAATTTTAAAATAATTTAAAATAATATAAAAATAATATTTAGAATAATATATATATATAATGAATGTAAGGATTATATAAATTAATGATGTAAATAAAATAATCACAATTTAGGAATAGTGCTCATCTCAACTTAATTTTCCTACTTGCTCTCAATATCAATAGTAAAACTCTAATTTTCATTACTAATAGTTTATTCCTATTGATTCATCTTAGTATAAGCAATATTCTTATACTAATCAACCTCCAATTACAATGAACTCATTCTAGACTAACTCCATCTTCTATACCTCAAATAAAAGAATCCGAATAATAAAATCAAACTAGATGAAATCACTAAGATCAACACTGTCACCCATATTTTGTCATCATAGCTAAATCCTTTATATAGGTTCACATTAAGGTAATGTTGCATGTGGCATGCTGATAAAGGCGACTAATCATTTGCCAGAGCTTTACTAGCGCAGTTCCTCGTTATTATGTCTATTTGATATTCGTATTATTCAGGAGTTATCGATGAGTCTGCTAGACATTCAATTCCTTAATATTATATTTATATTTTTCTATTATTTTATTATAATTTTTTTATAATTAATTATTATTATATAATTATATTTATTTTTATATTATAATAATATTATAATACCTGCTGAGATTTCATCAATTTTGTAATACTTAATCTAAGTATCAGTTAGCATAAGCATATTATAATTATCACTCATTATATTCTAAATTAATCTGATATACTTAACATTATTTTTAACCATATAACCACTTACATTCTCCTCATCCTTAACAATATCAGAACTAGTCATATGAAATAAAACTTGATGAATAAAGGATCCAACAATCAACACATAATTCTTGGCAAACTATACATCGAAATACTACAAAGAATTATTATAATATCTATTAACTTTGTAATTAGTATTAAAATTAGTAATATCTTCAAATAAAACCAACTCTTTCAAATAAAATGACTTACTTTCCAAATCTTCTCCAATAACAAACACCAACTTCTAACTTTCCTTGATCCTTAATTTAGTACCATGTTTAGCATCAGGAATAGTAATTAATTTCTAAATAATCTTAACAGTTTTATTACTTTCTAATTCTAAGACTCCTTCATTATCCATCTTAAATAAATGCAATCCAGTGTTATAACATAACACATATAATACATTGTCATTTGTCATATATAGATCTCTTATATCTATTGGCTAATCAACTTCCATATGAGTCTAGTTCATATTCATGTTAAATTCAAAGAACACTTTATGCGCATAAATATCAATACCGTCTTTTCCCTAAGACATGTATAAGATATTATTATAAATAAAACTTTTGTAAGTTTATTGTCTCACTATAAGGTTCAATTTACTTTGATCAATAAGAATATGATCATGTTTTGAGTATATCTTATTTTTGGTAACTACATATAGCATTGATTAGTTCTTATCTACTAAAAACCCTTCACAATTATCACATAAATGTTCTACTGTTGATATTTGGTCATTTGTTTATAGTTCTGTAAAATGAATCTATTCGCCTTATTTATTTACATGGTAATTGAATATTTCAAGGTTATTTGTTAATAGATGAATTGTGTTTTTATACTCTATAATGCTTTTTATGTTATTGAATAGTTTCTGGTCTAATTATTGTGTATAAATTATTGTTTCTTTAACACCTCTTTGTATTGGTTTACAGAATTATTCTGATTATTTAATTTTCCAAAATCTTTCATTTTCTGATACTAAACTTCCAGACTTATCTGGATATATAGCTTTTATTTATACATCTAATAATTCATCCTCTGGATAATATTTCACAGCTAGTTTTTCATTTAATCTAGTTGAAAAAGTAAAGTTTTAAACAGTGTCTTCATATAATTTTTGTGTATTAATTACTTATAACACAACAAATATTAATGCTAAGGCTTATCCAGATTACATTTAAATATTATAAAGATTTTTATTAATAAAAATATTCAAATATTTTATTTTTAGATTTTTATGAATCAAATTAATTTTATATATTTTAATTTCTTTTTTAATCTTTAATTGTATAATAAATTAAGAAAATAATATAATATTTAAAATATATGATAAATAATTATTTATAGATAGTTAAATGGAATTAAATTTTATTTGATACTAATCCAAAATAAACTAACTAAGAAGGAAAACTTTTGATTGGAAAATTTTAAATAGCAATAAAAAATTTTAAATTTACATTTTAAATATATAAAGATAAAAATATTAAACATTTATTAAATGAGATGAATTAACGATTTCTGCTATTGAAATTTATTTAAAATAAAAAATTTAATTTATTATCTATTTCCATAATGATCCAAATTAATTTAATTTTCAATCTGTAAAAAATATTAATAAATAAGATAATCAATCAATTTTAAATTCATAAATGAATAAAATTCAGATTAAATTTTTTAAAAATTAAAATAAAATTAATTAAAACCTAATTAGAATATTCTAAAAATTAATCGTCTTAAATAAATTAATGGATATAAATTTAAATTAATATATATTTGAAAAATATTAAAAAAGTTAAAAAAATTCTAAATCAAATATTTATTAAGCATATTTTTTTATATATTATTAATTATCTATATTCTTTAAATTTAAAATTTCAGAATATGCATTGAAAAATATTTTTAATTTACTCCATGTATAATTGTAACATCTTTTGTAATTTTTAAAATATTATCAGACTTTTTATATTTAAAATTATAAAATTAAATAATTATTTTATTTTATACTTTTTTTTCTTATGTTTGAGTTATTTTTTTTTATTTTATGGATATTTTTTCATCAATAAATTATATGTCCAACATCTTTCGATTAGAAAATAAACATTATTTATTTTTTTTCATAAATTAAAAACTTATACTTATTAATTAAGTATAATATATTTAAATGAAAATATAACAAAATAAAATTAAATATACTTATTGTAATATGCAATTATTTTATAAAAATATATTATAAGTTCATGAAATTTTCATCCTATAATAATACAATGATAAAAATAAAAAAATTAAGCCTTTATTTATAAAAAGATAAATTATATATTTATAATTAATTAATTCATTTTTTTTTTTTTTATTTAGTTTTTTTTTTATCTTTCAAATTTTTATAGTAAACTTGAATTTATCTTGATTAAATATCTTCTCTAAACATTTAGTAGTTTTATATGATTTGATATATTATATCTTTTAAATCCCAGATTCTAAAATAAAATATAAATCGTTATATTTTTATTAAAAATATAAATTTATTAACTTAATTTTATTATCTTAACTAGCAGAATAAAAAAGCTGATAATTTGAGTCATACTTAATATAATTTATTTTAGATTTATGACCTTAACAAATAAATAATATTTATTAATTATTATAATCAACAATATAAATAAATTTATCCGAAACAATCAGTAAAATATATTAAATTTATAATAAATAATTATAAATTGCATTTTAAAACATTTTTTTGACATCAACTTAAAATACTTAATAAACTATTCCCTATAAATTTTTAACATTCTAAAAAAATTCTAATACTTTATTTCCAAATTCATTAATAATCTATTTATAAATTAATACCTAACCATCTAAACTCCCTAAATAAATAATATCTTCATTTAAAGTTATTGATACTAAAGATGTTTATGTATTTTGTTAGAATATTATAGGATTAGCTTCTTATTTTGCATTAGCTTAAACTAGAATAATAATTTAGTGATTTATTATAACTACTAATTCTAATTAAAATAGTTCATCTTAATTACTATTAATTTAGCTATTTAGTTATTATAACTTAAAAGCATTTACACATTTAGATGTATTAAATATCTTTTACTTGTTTAATTTCAAATTTAAAAGATGAATTAAACCATCTTAAGTTAAATAGCCCAAAACTCCATTTAAAAAATCTAACTAAATTATTGGTTAATTTTCTTTTATTAGCATTTCACTTTATTTTATTTAGTAATTATTCTAGTAATTATATGAATTAAATTTACTTCTTAATAAACGTTTATTTATCCATTATTAAAACCTATAAAATATTGATTTTCAATATCATCATAAGATATACAAGTAAATATTAAATTTTTATTTTTTTATTAGGTTTTTAAATTAAATTTATTTGCTATTTATAAGAAATCATCATCACTATCTTTTAATAAATCTGATTAAATTTTTGGATCTTAAAACTAACATTTATCTAAAAATTTTTATCCAATCAATTTTTTGTTTTAATTATCCCAAACTTTAAGATTTAAATAAATTAATAAGAAAAATTATTTTGTATTTAAATTAAATAAATTTTATACTCAAAATTATGAAATTATAAAATAAGTAAATAAGATAAGTTTTAATATATTTAAATTATTAAATACCTCTAAAACATAAATCAGTAGATATGGATTTTATAATATTTTCTTAATCAATATTAAAATAAATAACTGACTATTGATGTCCTTTGATTGATTCAATAAATTATTTTGATTTAAATTATTTTTATTTATTCATACTAAAATAATTATTGTTTTATATAATTGTTTTATATAATTGTTTATGTTAATTTTAAATTAAGTAAATAATATAATTAATGAGTGAGTAATTAATTGATATTTAGTTTCAAATCAATCTTAAAAAGTTTTATTAACAAATTACAAAAGAACATCCATAATAAAATCAATTATTATTCTTATTTTCTAAATTATAAACTTTAATGATGTAAAATAATTAAGATATTAATTAAATAAAAAAATAAATTGATAACTTGTTTACAAATATTCATAATAAATAAATTTCAAATAGCTTTGAATAAAAAGAATTATTTGAGAGTCCTATTTTAAAATAATAGACTTAAGGATTTGAAGAATTTTTAAAAAAATCCCAAAAAAAAATAGATATAAATATTTAAGTCAATTAAAATATTTAATTTTAAGAAGATAATTTATAATAATAAAACAAAAAAGAAATTCAAAAATATAATTCAGTATTTAAAGAGTTTAAATAAAAAATATTAGAAAATAATAAATTATTTGACCTTAATTAAGAATAAATATTTCAAAAATTAATAAGATAGGATAGTTCTATTTAAATTTAAAAAAATAGTGACATAAAGTTAAAATAATAAAATACTGTTGAATTAATTAATGTTAATAAATAAAATAATAATATAATAAAAAGATGTGAAAAATGTAATAGAGAATATGTGGCTATAGATTAAGGTATAAACCAAAATTTATTGTGCTACATATGTAGATGATATATATCAATTATAATTATATATAATTAAATAATTGAATTGATAATTTTTAAAATTTGATTGATTATAAATTAATAATTTCATTCGAATTAAATATTTGTCATTTATTCATTAGTAATTTCACTAAATGGTAATACGATTTATTTATAAGATATAATCGAATTATCATTAATCTTGGAGCCTTTACCAATTTTACAATTTTTACATAAAATAGAGTTATAAATAGTACAACTTAAAATATTAAAAATAATTTAAAATAAATTAAAATATGAATAAAAATTACTCATCTTCAATGATTACATTAGGAAAAATAATGCTATTGTTAATTTTACAATTATTTCCTATAATATTATTAGGTCCCAAAACACTGTTATTTATAATAAGTTATTAACCTAACTGACAGGTATTAGGAATTAAGGAATTTTTAATAATATTAGCTGATATTTCTTATGAATTTTATCTGCGATCTTATAAATTTGTGCCATTATTTTATGTAGGTCTTAAATGCTAAGGTAATAATTCTCTGTTTTTTAAACAGAATAAATTAATGTCAATATATTAACTAATAGTTTTTATCCTGACAATATCAGTTTCTTTATCTAAAATATGAGCCTTAATTACTAACTGATCACAATTAGCTTCCTTTTATATTTTATTGATTTTTTGATTCTATTATTCCTATTATTAGTATTAATCTTAAATTAATTTAGAATTATTAACAGTATAAACCAACTTAGTATTGAACTAATTTTTGACAAGAAACGGTAACAAATCCTACTTAAAATTATAAAATCTGGTTTTGCTTAATTATGTTTCATACCTATGCTTAATATTTTTGATATAATAAATCAACTTAACATCACATATGTAAATATGAGTATCAAACAAATCAGTGTGCATGGTAATAGCAGGATTATGTTACAAAATCTATCGTTTGATAATCACTCCACAATCGTCTTCTATCATCTCATTAGCATTATTAATATCTACAAGATTCTGAGCATTGTGGTCAATCATCATAAAATCATATTCTTCATCTTCCTCTTCTTTTTTCTTCTTTTAATCATTCTATTTATTTATATTCTCTTTAAGGATTACTGTTATTAATGGGTTTTAAAGGATATGATTATGTAGGATATCGTGTAAATTAATGTTGGTAATTAAATCACAAGGCATTATTATAAAATTCTTATTAATTTAGTCTGAAATATATTCCAAAGCATCCACGTTATGGATTATGTCTATTGTTTCAACTACTTTTAAATTACTGATACTGTGGAATTCTTTTTCTAAGTATTGCTTAAATTGATTATTCTAATTTATTACTACTATTATATCTGAAAATCCCATTGCTTAAAGTTACTCTAATTGATAGGATATTAAACATTTGTTTGCTATTGGAAGCATTCCTTTAGCTATATTTTCTGATAAAGGATAAAGTTTTTAACCTTTTCCTCCAGCTAAAACTACCACTTAAAAAGTATTATTCATTAATAGATATTAAATTATATAATTGTTTTTATTATACTATTTAAATTAAATATTAATATAAAATAATTTCAATTTATACTAAAATATTTATTTTACAAAATAATTTTTTAATTATCTGATGAAAATAAAAAAAATTATTATTTGATTTGTAGATTTTTAAATTATACTATATATAATCCAAAAAATTATTAATAAATCTTTTAAAAATGATTAGATTAAAAACTACTAAGAATATATTTTTGTATTAAAATAATAAAAAATATATAAAACCCTGCCATTTGTTTGATGATTGAAAACGTTACAAATATTAACGCAATAATTCTTAAATCATTATTAAAAAATATGTGCTAGATTTTTCTAATTGTAACATTTGTAGAATATAAGTTAATATGCATAAGTATTACAACACATATCGAAAATCAAAATAAGAAATAATGAATTATAATCTGATTAATATTTATCAAAAGGATTAATTAAAACTTTTTCAGTTTAAGGTTTTTATTTTTAGTATTATATGATTTAATTAAATTTATTTTATTTTTATACAATCTAATTTAAATTTTTAAACTTATTTTTATTTTTTTAATTTTATAAATTATGTTTTTTTAAAATTTTATAATTTTCTTTATTTTTGATTTAATTTTATTTATTCTATTTTTTAAATTATTTACCATTTTAAAATTATTCATTAATAATAAGTTATAATATTTATTCGTTTTATTAAATATCTGATAAAGATATTTTATCTTAGTTTTATATTTTTTCTAATAATAAAAATAAATATATTTTAATTTTTTTATTGAAATTAATACATATAACTAATTAAATATATTTTAAGATTAAATTTACTTATTTTAATATAAATTATTAAACTTTTAATCAGCTTAAAATTCTTCGAAAATCTTTTGTAAGTCTTTTATTTAGGTTATATTAACAAAATTTTAATTTTTATCCATATAATTTTATTATTTTTTTAAAATAATTGAATTATTATATTTATCATATATACATAAACATAAAACATAAATAAATAAAATAATTTAATAGAAATTATCACTAAAATTTAAAGTTATATATTTATTTAACATAGTATGTTTTAAATTATCTTAGAAATAAAAAAATACATGTAATTAATAAATTAAATATATTTGAAGGATTCTTAAAAATACTTATAATAATCCAAGAAATTAAAATTATGTCTCTTATAAACGATTAAATAATATAGTAAATAACCAATATCTTATTATTACATCTATTAGAAAATATATAAAACCCAAGTAAATGTTTAGCTATTGTACATATTGCAAAAGTTAAACTACACATTCATAAATCATCATTAAATTAAGGTTAAGATTATTCTATTTTATACATTTATAAAATATAAATTATTGTTAAATAAATATTTCCTAATATTTCAATAATTTAAATAAGACATAATGAATTATAATCTGATTAATATTTATCAAAAGGATTAATTAAAACTTTTTCAGTTTAAGATTTTTATTTTTAGTATTATATGATTTAATTAAATTTATTTTATTTTTATACAATCTAATTTAAATTTTTAAACTTATTTTTATTTTTTTAATTTTATAAATTATGTTTTTTTAAAATTTTATAATTTTCTTTATTTTTGATTTAATTTTATTTATTCTATTTTTTAAATTATTTACCATTTTAAAATTATTCATTAATAATAAGTTATAATATTTATTCGTTTTATTAAATATCTGATAAAGATATTTTATCTTAGTTTTATATTTTTTCTAATAATAAAAATAAATATATTTTAATTTTTTTATTGAAATTAATACATATAACTAATTAAATATATTTTAAGATTAAATTTACTTATTTTAATATAAATTATTAAACTTTTAATCAGCTTAAAATTCTTCGAAAATCTTTTGTAAGTCTTTTATTTAGGTTATATTAACAAAATTTTAATTTTTATCCATATAATTTTATTATTTTTTTAAAATAATTGAATTATTATATTTATCATATATACATAAACATAAAACATAAATAAATAAAATAATTTAATAGAAATTATCACTAAAATTTAAAGTTATATATTTATTTAACATAGTATGTTTTAAATTATCTTAGAAATAAAAAAATACATGTAATTAATAAATTAAATATATTTGAAGGATTCTTAAAAATACTTATAATAATCCAAGAAATTAAAATTATGTCTCTTATAAACGATTAAATAATATAGTAAATAACCAATATCTTATTATTACATCTATTAGAAAATATATAAAACCCAAGTAAATGTTTAGCTATTGTACATATTGCAAAAGTTAAACTACACATTC
>Ga0315908_10002539_pt1 | contig 13323 bp, 12 predicted proteins | sample LakEriMetagenome_12_FD_203520 | JGI IMG/M metagenome (GOLD analysis project Ga0315908, IMG submission 203520) | Freshwater fungal communities from buoy surface, Lake Erie, Ohio, United States - Buoy 4 MA124 | ecosystem: Environmental > Aquatic > Freshwater > Lake > Lake biofilm | place: USA...
ATGACCAATGGTTCGTCGTCGGTCGTCTGGAAAACAGCGCTGAGGGACGCGGCATGACCGGGCAGCTCGGTCCGCCTTTTGAATCCTTTCAAACCTTCGAGCAGGCCATGAAAACGGCCCTGCGTGAGATTTCCAACGCAGCCCTAGCCCCCCGCGCCGCATGAACACGCCCGCCTTCTCCATCGCGGTCGTTTTGGCCGCCATCGGCCTCGCCTCCTGCGGCAAATCGACGCCGGCGGCTCCCAAGACGGCTGCGCCCGCGCCTGTTTCGGAGCCCCGCATTGAGTCGGAGATCGCCAACGCGCTCAGTGGAAGCGCCCCAGCACCGACTGCGGCCAGCGCTGGTGATTTACAACGCGAGGCAGAGGGCATCATGGCCCAATACCCCGGCAAAACCGCTGCCGACCTGCTCAACGTGCCCGAGGTGAATGTGAAGCTGCGCAATCTTCTGGGCAAACTGGCGCAGGACAAGGCGCTGCAGCAGCGTATCAACTCCAGCGTCGATCTTGCGGCGCAGATCAAGGGCCTCGATGGCGCGGCGCGGCTGGATCTCGATATCAAAGGCTACGACAAGGCCCGCACCAGCCGCATGCTGCAGGCCGCTCTCTCTGAAGACCCGAACCAGCTCGTGGCCTTCCTCGTCGGCGAGATCGGTGAGGCCGCGCCGGACATCAGCTATGGCGGCATGGAACGCGCCCCGAACGGCGTCGCCATCGTGCCGAATCCGGCCGCTGCGACGACACCCAAGACCGATTTACCCGACTGACATTCCCCAATTTCCGCCCGGCCAGCCGGCACACCAACCTGTGTGACAGCAGGCCGGGCAGACAACCCGAAACCAAACCAGAAACCACAACCCTCAAAGCACAAACCAGACCAACTATGGCTACCTCCATCACACCCCTCGGACGCCGCGTCCTCGTGAAGCGCTCCACCAGCGAAGAAAAAACCGCCGGTGGCATCTTCCTTCCTGACACCGCCAAAGAAAAGCCGCAGGAAGCTGAAGTGCTCGCACTTGGCACCGGCAAAGACGACGAAGGCAAAGACGTGACCACGCTCTTCACCGTCCAGGTCGGCAACAAGGTCCTCATCTCCAAGTACGGCGGCACGGAAGTGAAGCTCAACGGCGACGACGTCCTCATCATCAACGAAACCGACATCCTCGGCATCATCGCTTAATTCACCACCCCTAACCCAACCTCACTACTTAAACTATTATGGCTAAACAACTCCACTTCGACGAAACCGCACGTCAGGCCCTCCTGCGCGGCGTCACCAAACTGGCCCGCGCCGTGAAGGCCACCCTTGGCCCAGCCGGACGCAACGTCATCCTCGAAAAGAAATTCGGTTCCCCCACGATCACCAAAGACGGTGTCACCGTGGCCAAGGAAATCGAACTCCCATGCCCCTATGAAAACATGGGCGCCCAGCTCATCAAGGAAGTCTCCTCCAAGACCTCCGACATCGCTGGCGACGGCACCACGACCGCCACGGTCCTGGCTGAGGCCATCTATGCTGAAGGTCTCCGCAACGTGACCGCCGGCGCTAACCCGATCTCGCTTCAGCGCGGCATCATGAAGGCCACCGAGGCCATCGTCGCCAAGCTCAAGGAAATCAGCACTCCAGTCAAAGACAGCAAGGAAGTGGCCCAGGTCGCGACCGTGTCCGCCAACTGGGACGCTGCCATCGGCAACATCATCGCCGAAGCCATGGACAAAGTGGGCAAAGAAGGCACCATCACCGTCGAAGAAGCCAAGAGCATCGAAACGACCCTCGAAGTCGTCGAAGGCATGCAGTTCGACAAGGGTTACCTCTCCCCTTACTTCGTCACCAATCCTGAGACGATGGAGTGTAACCTTGAGTCCGCCTACATCCTCATCAACGAGAAGAAGGTCAGCAACCTCAAGGACATGCTCCCGCTGCTTGAGAAGGTCGCTCGCTCCGGCAAGCCCCTCCTCATCATCGCCGAAGACGTCGAAGGTGAAGCCCTTGCCACCCTCGTGGTGAACAAGCTGCGCGGCACCCTCAACATCGTGGCCGTCAAGGCTCCTGGCTTCGGCGACCGCCGCAAGGCCATGCTCGAAGACATCGCCATCCTCACCGGCGGCCGCTGCATCACCGAAGACCTTGGCATCAAGCTTGAGAACATCGAGCTGACCGACCTCGGCCAGGCTAAGCGCATCACCATCGGCAAGGAAAACACCGTCATCGTTGAAGGTGAAGGCGGCAGCGACGCCATCGCCGGACGCGTTTCCCAGATCAAGAACCAGATCGCCGAAACCACCAGCGACTACGACCGTGAGAAGCTCCAAGAGCGTCTCGCCAAGCTCGCCGGCGGCGTCGCCGTCATCAACGTCGGTGCTGCCACCGAAACCGAGATGAAGGAAAAGAAAGCCCGCGTCGAAGACGCCCTGCACGCCACCCGTGCGGCCGTTGAAGAAGGCATCGTCCCAGGGGGCGGTGTCGCCCTCATCCGTGCTCAGGCTTCCATCGGCGACCTCGGTCTCACCGGTGACGAAAAGACCGGCGCTGAAATCGTCGCTCGCGCCATCGAAGCTCCTCTCCGTCAGCTTGCCGCCAACGCAGGCGTCGAAGGCGCTCTCATCGTTGCCGAAGTCAAGAAAGGCACCGGCAACCACGGCTACAACGTCGCCACCGCCCAGTATGAAGACCTCATCAAGGCAGGCGTCGTCGATCCAGCCAAGGTGACCCGCAGCGCTCTCCAGAACGCCGCCTCCATCTCCGGCCTCCTCCTCACCACCGAATGTCTGATCGCCGACATTCCGAAGGAAGAGAAAGCCGACGCTGGCCACGCCCACGACCACGGCGGCATGATGTAATGCCGTAGAACGAGTTTTCCCACTCGTTCCACCCCCTTTGACCGCGCTGTGACCCAACCCGCAGCGCGGATCGAAAACCCAAAACCCCCACGCGGCCCGGAAGCAATTCCGGGCCGCTTTTTTGTGGAGCGCACGCGCCCCGCGTGCTGTTTTCCGCGTCCTCGCGGAAAACCGTCCCCAAGCACACGAATGCTTCATCCGGCGGCCAAAGGAGCGGCCATATCCTCAAACGACATTCAGCAGGACGCTGAATGCAGCACGCGAGGACGCGTGCGCTCCATCCCTATGGCTCCGCCACCGGGTCCTTGCCCACAAAAATCCCCAGCACCGCGCCGCCGATGATCCACGCGATCACATGATCCGCGATGTTCACGACGGTATCCCGCGCCGGATTTTCGAACCAGATCCACATCGGCAGATCACTCGTCAGCCCAGCGAACAGACCCGCCGCCGCTACGAACGCGATGCGTGCCGGATAAAACAACGCCACCTGGCTCAGCAGCGCTGCCACCAGCAGCGCACAGACAAAACTGCGTGCAAAGCTCAGAATCATGTTTGTGCCCATGCTGATCTCCCCGCTGCCTGGGCGGATGATCGCATAAACATACGGTCCGTTTTCCAGAGCCTGCACCTGCTTCTCCTCAAACGCCTTTTTCTCTTCCGCCGTGTCCACCTTCGGTGCCTCCTCCATGGCGGGCAGCAGGTAGATGCCGTGCCCGGACGTCACGTTCGCCTTGATCACTTCGGCCACCGCCTCCTCGTCACGAAACGAGCGGAATCCATTCTCATGCCAGCCCAGCACCGTCCACGACAGCGCTTCCCAGGCGAAAACCGCAGCGGCGGCAAGCAAAGCTCCGAGGATGATCTTGAACATTCGTTTCTAGTAATGGCTACCTGACGAAGGGCAAGCAGCCTTTGCGCCAAGCACCCACGACATCACTTCAGCACACCGGCGTCAGCAGCGGCTTGCCGCTGAAATGCGCCGCCAGATTCTCCACCACCAGCCGGGCCATCTCATGCCGCGTCTCATGCGTGCCGCTGCCCAGATGCGGCAGCAAAACGGCGTTCTCGCACTGCATCAGCGCCTCCGGCACCTGCGGCTCGTTTTCAAACACATCCAGCCCCGCGCCGCGAATGATGCCGCTTTGCAAGGCCGCGATCAGCGCCGTCTCATCCACCACCGAGCCACGCGCGATGTTGATCAGCGTGCCCTTGGCCCCCAGCGCCGTCAAAACCGCCGCGTTGATCAAGTGCTTCGTCGCCGCACCGCCCGGACAGGCCACGATCAAGAAATCCGCCATCTCGGCCAGTTCGATGAGCGATTCAAAATACTCCCACGCCACCGCCTGCCGTGCGCGTCCGTGATACGCCACGCTCATCCCGTGTGCTTCCAGCCGCTGTGCGATCGCCTTGCCGATCCGCCCTAGGCCCACGATGCCCGCCCGCTTCCCACGCAGCGCATGCGCTAGTGGAAACGGCCCCCGCGTCCACGCTTCGGCATGCAGGAAGCGATTCGCCGCGATCAAGCGCCTGCTCGTCATCAACACCAGCGCACTCGCGGTGTCCGCCACGTCCTCCGTGAGCACGTCCGGCGTGTTCGTCACGCGGATGCCGTGACCCTGGCACCAGTCCACCGGCACGCCGTCATAACCCACACCAAACACGCTGATGATCTCCAGCTTTGGCAGCCGCTCCAGCAATGGCACGGGCGACACACTGCCGCCCGCCATGACGATCCCACGAATCTCCGTCCCGACCTCGCTCAGCAGCGCGTTCTTGTCCTCCGCATGGAAGTAATCGTGGCAGACATGCGCCGCGTGCAGCGGCGCCATCAAAAAATCTGGCAGCGGGGCCAGCACCAGCATCGGGATCTTTTCCATGAGCGTTTACGAGCGGTTGCGGTTCCAGTCCTGCGGCGGCACCAGGCGTGTGCCCTCCGGCCATTCGGCTCCCTGCTGAATCCAGTCGTGGATGATCTGCTCGTGCTCACGCTCCAGCTTTTCCGGCGTCGGCGGCATGGCGATGGGGTTTTCATGCCCCAGCAGCAGCACTTTGTACAGCAGGCTCTGCTGCGGCGCTCCCGCCACGATCACCGGGCCGCTGCGCCCGCCCTTCATCGCCAGTTTCTTCGTTTCCAGGTTCAATCCGGCAAACACATAGCGGCTGTGATGGCATTCCAGGCAGCGCGACTCCAGGATCGGCTTCACATCACTCACAAAGTCCACCGGCTCGCTCTTCAGCCGCTCAAATTTCAAAATCACACACGCGGGCAGCAGCGCCGCCAGTAACCAAACTCGTTTCATGCCTTCACCATCCTGTGGCAGCACCGCCTGACAAGCGGCGATTCATCACTCACGATTCCGCATCATGTCCGCCACCTGCCCAAAGAACGCCCCGATCACCGGTGCCTCCGTCGGTGGGATTTCTACCTCCTGCATCGCCTCACCCATCAGCTTCATCCACCGGTCCCGCTCCGCCTCACCGATGGAAAACGGCAGGTGCCGCCCCCGCAAACGCGGATGCCCGCGCTCCTCGATGTAGGTCTGCGGCCCGCCGAAGCGATACACGATGAAATCCGCCAGCCGCTTCTCCGCGCCCTCCCAATCATCCGCCGGATACATCGGCCCGATCAGGTCATCCACCCGCACCCGCCGGTAAAACGCCGTCACCATGTCGCGCAGCTTCGTTTCACCCACCTGAGCGCAGAGTGTCGAGATTTCATCCATCCATCCAGTTTATGCACTCGCGTGAATCAGGAAAGTCTAAGTCCCGGATTTTTTATTCTTCCTGCACGATCACAAACGACTTCACGCTCAATCCACTCGTTTCATCGCGCAATTCAATCTCGTGCCGTCCCGGCTTTAGGATGGCGAAGGTGTGGGTGTCTTCCGTTTGAAGTTCGAGCGTCGCACAGCACCAGCGCGGCTGATTCGCGCCGGTGGCTTGCAGCAGCAGGCGGTTGCCACTGTTGCGGATGTCGGGATCGAGGATGACGACGGTGCCGGGGATGGGATTGGTGATGCGCAGCGCCGGCTTCGCATCTGTTTCGGCGAGGGTGATGAGATCGCCGAGCCAATTGGCGCTCGTCGGAATCCACGCGGCGTATTCACGCGGCAGGATGGCGCGGCCACGGGCGTCGTAATCGCCCGCCTGGGCCACTGGCGGCATCTTCTCGGCGATAAAAAACTCCTCGCGGCTCAAACGTGACGGCGGTGTCTGCGGTGTGAGGCGTTTGCCGGTGCGCGGATCGATGCGGGCATGCGTGATGGCCGCAGGGCGGTCAAACCACGTCGCCGCATGTTTTTCATGCAGATGCAGCATCACATCGCGGAAGATCGGTCCTGCGCCAGTGATGCCGCTGACATCTTGCATCGGCGTGTTGTCGAAATTGCCGACCCACACGCCAACGGTGAACTCGCGCGTGAAGCCGAGTGTCCAGTTGTCGCGAAACGTCGAGCTGGTGCCGGTTTTGACGGCGCATTTGAACGGCAGCCGCAGCACGGAGTAACGGCCGAAGGCCATCTCACGCGCTTGATTGTCGCTGAGGATGTCGGCGATGAGCCAGCTTTCGTTTTCGCCGAGCAGACGGCGTTCGTCCGTGGCGGGAGCATCACTGCGCAAACTCCACGGCTTGTATCGACCAAGCCGAGCGAGACAGGCGTAGGCATTGGCGAGTTCGATCAAACGCACAGAGGCATTGCCGATGGTGAGGCCGAGGCCGTAGTGCGCGGCGTCTTCGTTCAGCGTGGTCAAGCCGAGTTCGCGCAGCTTCGGCAGCAGCGTTTCGGCTCCGCCGATGGAATCGAGCACGCGCACGGCGGAGATGTTGAGCGAGTTGCCGAGCGCGTTGCGATACGTCATCGGCCCGAAGCTGCGCAGGGAGAAGTTCTCGGGACGGTAAGTGCCGGATGAGGTGGCGAACTCGATGGGCAGGTCGGCGACGATGCTCGCGGGCGTGGCACCGCGCTCAAAAGCCATGAGATACGTGAACGGCTTCATCGCCGAGCCGGGGGAATGCGGTGCCCAGGCCCCATTGATCTGGCCACCTTCATTCGCGAAGAAATCGCGCGATCCAGCGAGTGCGAGCACGGCTCCGGTGGCGTTTTCGATGACCACGACGGCCCCATGCGAGACATGGCGGCCTTTGAGCGACTCCAAACGCTGCGCGATGATCGTTTCGACCTGCTGCTGAAGCGTGGCATCGAGCGTGGTGCGGATCGTTGTGGCATCGGCAGCACCGCGCAGCATTTCAACAGCATGCGGAGCCTCGAATCCGCCGCTGAAGCGTTGCAGCACGATGGTTTGACTCAAAGCGACACGATGCGGCTTGGCATCGAGCCAGCCGAGCGTGTGCATGTGATCAAGAATGCGGCGCTGGCGCGGCAAAACGGCTTCCAGATTGCGAAACGGGTTCAAACGGCTCGGCGACTGCGGCAACGCGGCGAGCAGGGCACATTCGGCAGGCGTCAGATCGCTCAGCGGCTTGTGGAAGTAGCCAGATGCGGCGGTGGCGGCTCCGGTCATGAGATTGCCGAAGGAAATGCGATTCAGGTAAGCCGTGAGCACGTCCTCGCGGCTCCAGGACATGGCGAGACGACGTGCTTGCAGCGCTTCAATGATTTTGATGCCAAGCGTGCGTTTGCCGGAGCGCGGTGTGGTGTTTTTGATGAGTTGCTGGTGAATCGTCGAGGCACCGGAAACGACACGCTTCGCCTGCGCATTGTCCCGGGCCGCACGGGCGATCGCGAGGGGATCAATGCCGCCGTGGGAGAAGAAGCGTTTGTCCTCAGCCGCGAGCACGGCGTGAACGAGCGTCGAGGGAATCTCGGCGTATGACACCGGTGGCGCGGAACGTGTGCCGTCTTCGTTTAATAAATGGCGCAGCGGTGTGCCATCGCGGGCGAGGTAGAGCGTGGAGCTGGGTGGTGGCTTGAGCAGTTCATCCGGCAGCGGCACCAGCCACGGCACGCCCCACCCGCCGACTGCCGTGAGAAGCAGCAGGGTGATGAGGCTGGCTTTCCAACGGCGACGCATGCGGAAAGGAACGCGAGGGTGCAATGAAATCCAGTGCGGTGTTCTTGACCGTGAGCTTCTGCGGCGGAGCATGCGCGGCTCGCATGAACCCGCCGCCAACCATCGCCTGCCTCGGTCCTGAGGGCAGTTTTTCGCATCTGATCACGCAGATGCGGTTTCCCGGCGCGGCGGTGAGCCTGCGGGACAATGTGGGGGATGTGTTTGACTTCCTGGCCTCGAATCCCGAAGCGTTGGGCATCGTGCCGATCGAAAATTCGTCTGGCGGATTCATCATCGACACCGTGGACCGCCTCGTGGACGCGAGCTGTGAGCTGCGCGTCCTCGAAGAACTGACGCTGGATGTGAAACTGGCGCTGCTGGGACGGCAAGGAGAGCAGATCACCTCGATCCACTCGCATGCGATGCCGTTTTACCACGGCGATGAGTGGTTGAAGACGAACTACCCTGACGTGAAACGCGTCGTGGAGCCGAGCACGGCCAAAGCGGCGGAAAAAACCGTCGCCACACCCGGAGCGGCGGCGATTGGGCCGCGTCAAAACGCCGAACGGCACGGCTTGCAGATTCTGCATTTCCCGATTGCGGGCGAAGTGCCGAACATCACGCAGTTTTATCTCATCGGGCATGCGGCGAACACGCCTTCCCTCGAACACAACCGCACAGCGCTCGTGGTGGAGCTGCCAGACCGCTCCGGCAGCCTGTGCCGCTTCCTGACGCCGTTGAGCGAGAACGATATCAACATGAAGCGTCTCGAATCACGCCCGATTCGCGGCCAGCCGAACAAGTATCGCTTCTACATCGAGATCGAAGGCTCCGAGGCCGATCCGCGTGTGCAGAAGGCGCTGGAGCAGACGAAAGCCGACGGCGCGACGATTCGCAGCGTGGGTTCGTATGCAGCCGGTCGTCGTTTTGAATCCTAACCCACCATGAAGAACATCATCCCCTGCCTGTTGGCACTTTCACTCGGCCTGAACGCCGCCGAAACCATCTCCAAACGAGCGAGCGAGATCGATCCGCGTGCCAAGGAGCATCCTGAGATCGACTTCGTGTTCACGGACAAGAAGGGCAAGCCGCAGGACATGCAGAACGCGAGCGTGGACACGAAGGTGAAAGCGCAGGGCAAGCTGGTGATCTGGCTCATGGGGCACAATGCGGGTTTGTTTGAGCGGCTGAACAGCTACGGGCTGCACGCGATCCAGGTGCATTACGCGAACAAGTGGTTCGGCATCATCCCTCCGGCACGACGCGATGATGGCAAGACTTTGGGCGACATCCGCCTCGAAGCGTCCATCGGTGAGGATCGCAGTGATCTGGTGAGCATTCCGCAGCCGGACAGCATCATGGAGCGCTCATTTCAGTTCGTGAAATGGCTCTCGAAGGAGCATCCTGAAGGCAAGTGGAAGCAGTTCTTGAGCAAGGATGGCCAAGGCCTGGACTGGGACAAGGTGATCCTCTCCGGTGCCTCTCACGGCGCAACGACCTCGGCACGCTTTGCCAAGCATCAGAAGGTGGACCGCGTGGTGTGCCTGTGCGGGCCGCGTGATAACTTGGAAAGCTGGCATTCACTGCCCTCCGCGACACCGGCGAACCGCATCTTCGGCTTCAGCCATGTGCTGGATGGCGGCTGGACGGCCGATCATTACTGCCGCTCCTGGGAGATGATGGGCTTGAACCAGTTCGGACCCATCGTGGACGTGGACATCAGTGCACCGCCATTTCAAAACAGTCGCAGGCTCATCACGAATGCGGACGTGAAGAAGGACGCGGGACGCGCCCACAGCTCCGTGATGCCCGGCGGAGCCGCCGTGAAGGATAAGGACGGCAAACTCATCCACGAAGCGGTGTGGAAGTATCTTTACACCCATCCGGTCGATCAAACCGGCTCGCCAACCCCTGCGGATCCCGACTGTGTGAAGGATCAGCGCAAGTAATCCCGTTTCACCACGCCTCCATCAACCCCACCACCAGTCTCTCATGTTCTTCTCGATTCGCTCCCTTTCCGTCGCCGCCGTTTTCAGTCTCGGCGCTGTTTTGAATGCTGCTGACAATCCGTTCATCGGCCGCTGGGCGCTGACGATCCCCGGCGGTGGCGCTGGCTGGCTGGGCGTTGAGTCCAAAGACGGCGCTCTCAGCTCCAGCGTGCTCTGGGGCGGCGGCAGTGTGGTGCCGACGACGAGCACGAAGGTCGATCGCGACACCTTAATCGTGACGCGTGAGCAGAAGAACAAGGAAGGCAAAGTGGCGACGACGGAAACCATCACCGCCAAAGCCGAAGGCGAGATCTTGAAGCTCACGACGACAAAGAAAAATGCGGAAGGCAAGGAAGTCGGCAAGCCAGCAGAGTTTGCCGGCAAACGCATCGCTGACATCCCGGCTAAGCCTGATCTGGCGAAGGTGAAGTTTGGCGATCCGATCCAGCTCATGAATGGCAAAGACCTGACCGGCTGGCGCTTGCTCAAAGAAGCCGACAACGGCTGGAGCGTCGTCGATGGCGTGCTACAAAACCGCGTGGTGAAGGCCAAGGACAAGCATTTCGGCAATCTGCGCACCGACGCAGAATTTGAAGACTTCAATTTGAAGACGGAAGTGCGCACGCAGGAAGGCAGCAACAGCGGCATCTACCTGCGCGGCATTTACGAGGTGCAGATCATGGAAAGCTTTGGCAAGCCGCTCGATTCGCACCACATGGGCGCCCTTTACAGTCGCATCACGCCAAGCGTGAAAGCGGAGAAGCCGATCGGCGAATGGCAGACACTGGACATCACGCTGGTGGACCGCCACCTCACGGTGATCTTGAATGGCAAGGCGATCATCGACAACCAGCCCGTGCTCGGCTGCACCGGCGGCGCGATGACCAGCGACGAGTTCAAGCCCGGCCCACTTTACCTGCAAGGCGACCACACGAACGTGGACTACCGCAACATGGTGCTGCGCCCGGTGGTGAAGTAACTTTCGCTCATCTGCCCACGCATGTCCTCACGCCTGGCCTTGCTGCTGCTTTGCCTGCCCATTGGCGGATTGGCTGAGTCCTACTGGCCGCAGTTTCGCGGTGAAGGCGGGCTCGGCCTCGGCACAGGAAAGCCACCGGTGGAGTTCACTGCGGAGAAAAACAGGCGCTGGCAGGTCGAGGTGCCGCATGGGCATTCATCGCCCTGCATCTGGGGAGACAAGATTGCGCTCACTGGCGTTGAGGGTGGCAAACTGGTCACGTTTTGCCTCCATCGTGCCGATGGACGCGAACTTTGGCGTGTGGCGGCTCCGGCCGAGAAAATCGAGGGTGCGCATCGCATCGGCAGCCCGGCCACGCCGACCTGCTGCACGGATGGCGAGCGTTTGATCGCGTATTTCGGCAGTTACGGCGTGCTGGCCTATGATTGGAACGGCCAGGAGCTGTGGAAGAAGCCGCTGCCTGCGCCAGTGGTCGAATTTGGCACCAGTGCCTCGCCGATCATCGCGGATGGAAAGGTCATCATCGTCGCGGATCAGGATGTGGGCAGTTACATGATCGCGCTGGATGTGAAAACGGGCGCGGAGGTTTGGCGTGTGGACCGCAGCGAGTTCCGGCGCGGTTTTTCGACGCCGTTGGTGTGGAAGTATGATGGCATGGAGGAACTCGTCGTCTGCGGATCGCTGTGGGTGCGTGGTTATGATCTCAAAGATGGCAAACAGCGCTGGTCCGCGCGTGGCATGGCGCGTGTGTCGAATGCCAGCCCCGTGGCTGCGGACGGCATGCTGCTTATCTCAAGCTGGAACGTCGGCGGCGATGAAGATGACCGGGTGCTCATGGAGCCACATGAAACCTTCGCCGCCGCGAACGATGCCGATCAAGACGGCCTGCTGACGTTGGCGGAGTTCCCCCAAGGTAAAATCAAAGACCGCTTCTCGCAGATCGACGCCGACAAAGACGGCAAGGTGACGAAGGCCGAGTATGAAGCCATGCGCGGCATGTTTGCCGATGCTGTGAACCAACTCTTCGCCATCAAGCCCGGTGGCAGCGGCGACATCACCGACACGCACGTCGTCTGGCAGGTGAACAAGCACCTGCCGTATGTTTCCTCGCCCATTGTGGCGAACGGCCGCGTCTTCACCATGAAGAGCGGCGGACTCGCCAGTGCCTACGACGCGAAAAGCGGCAGCCCCCTTTTCCAAGCCGAGCGCGTCGATGCCTCCGGCGACTACTACGCCTCCGCTGTCAGCGCCGATGGGCGCATCTACATCACGTCACAACGCGGCACCGTCGTCGTGCTGGATGCCGCGAGCGACACGCTGAAGGTGCTGGCACGCAACGATCTCAAAGCCTCCGTCTTCGCCTCACCCGCTATCGTCGATGGTGTGATCTACCTGCGCACCGACAAGCATCTGTACGCCTTCGGCGAGTGATCAAAGGAGCTGAAGGCGTGGCATGTCCGAGCCGTGAGATGGCGGTAGTTTATGCGATGAGTTGATCCACCACTTTCGCGCCCTGGTTGTCCGTGAGCGAGGCGGCGAGGCCGTTGCGCTTGTAGCTGAGCTTGCTGTGGTCGAGGCCAAAGAGCTTCAGCAGCGTGGCGTGATAATCGAAATGCTTCACCTCGTCGATGACCGCCTTGTGGCCGAACTCGTCGGTTTCACCATGAACGTAGCCTTTCTTGAAGCCGCCGCCCGCGACCCACATGCTGAAGCCGTAGGTGTTGTGGTCGCGGCCCCATTTCTCGCGCCCCGCGTCGTTTTGCAGCACGGGCAGTCGGCCCATCTCACCGCCCCAATGCACGACGGTGGTGTCGAGCAAGCCGCGTTGCTTGAGATCGCTGATGAGCGCGGCACTGGGCTGGTCCGTGGCTTCACAATTCTTCGGCAACGCGGTGATGAGCGAGCCGTGCTGATCCCACGACTGGCCCGCATTCAGCACCTGCACATAGCGCACGCCGCGCTCGACGAGACGCCGCGCGATGATGCAGCGCGCGGCGTAGTCCTTCGTGATCGGATTATCGACGCCGTAGAGTTTTTTGACGTGCTCGGGCTCCTTCGAGATGTCGAGCGCCTCTTTCGCGGCGGTCTGCATCTTCGCGGCGAGTTCGTAGCTGGAGATGCGCGCCTGGAGATCGAGTTCACCTCGGTGCTGCGAGAGATGATCTTCATTGAAGGCCTTCAGCAACGCGAGCTGCCGTTCCTGCGGGGCACCAGCGAGTGAGGCAGGCGGATCGAGATTCAAAATGCGCGGCTCGGTGGGCCGCACGAGCGTGCCTTGGAACAGCGACGGCAGCCAACCATTGGTGAAATGCTCGCCTTGGAAAGTCGGCAGGCCGCCGGGATGCGAGAGCACCATGTAGGCGGGCAGTTCGTCCGTCTCGCTGCCGAGACCATAGGTCAGCCACGAGCCGAGTGCCGGACGCCCAGCCGTGATGCGGCCCCCGTTCATTGCGTAGAGGCCCTGCGCGTGATTGCTCACCCCGGAGGTCATCGAGCGGATCAG
>Ga0315908_10002540_pt1 | contig 13323 bp, 14 predicted proteins | sample LakEriMetagenome_12_FD_203520 | JGI IMG/M metagenome (GOLD analysis project Ga0315908, IMG submission 203520) | Freshwater fungal communities from buoy surface, Lake Erie, Ohio, United States - Buoy 4 MA124 | ecosystem: Environmental > Aquatic > Freshwater > Lake > Lake biofilm | place: USA...
ACTAGCGATATTTCCAAAATTGATACCAAATTGAATGAAAGTTCTAATTTCAAAAATAATTTTCTCAAAAATTATTAGTCTTTGATGGATCAAAGTATTTCAACAAATCGAATGTTAAAAATGGATGATGAAATTCATAAAGCATATAATAGGAAATCTCTCAATTTCTAAGCATTGCCTTAATTAAAAGACTAAATATTGGATATAAATGAAAAAGAAACTATACAAATATAAAATAAATCAAGAAAAATAATCAGCTAATATGATAATTTAGTTTATAATAATAAAAAAAAAGAATAATTATTTACATAAATACGAATTTAAAATGAACATTAAAAATAAGATTAATCAGTTTACATTAACTAATTATGCTAAAAAGTAATAATTTTTAAATTTATATTTTTAGATTGATTAATTAGAATAATAAATTAATGATGATGATTAAAAATTATAATAAAGTCAAAAAGTAGCTGTAAGAATTAACAAAATATTATTTATTTTAAAAAGCAATAAAGAATGTATAGATGAATATACAAGAGTAAAAATAAATTTAATTTTTATTATAATATTTATTATAATTATTATTAAAATAATTTTAAATAAAGTAATAAAACTTTTTATTACAAAATTTCATCAAAATGATAAAAGATGAAAAAAATAATATTAATAATGGAAAAGGAGAAATAATAGAAATTTATGATTTAATAAGAAATACATTAAAATACAATAGAGATAATATAACATAAAAATAAAAAATATTGGAAGATTTTTCTAAGCATTTGAATTAAAATCGAGGCATAAATCATTAATTAAATGAAAGTAAAAAAATTTATTAATTTTTTAGTCCACTTAGAATAATAATTAGTAACACAAGAATACCAAAAAACATTAAATTAATCAGCTTTAAATAATAGTTAATAAGATTTAAAATCTTAAAATTAGAAATAGAACTAAAATTAACATAAATAAAATAATTAAAAAAAAGATATAGATTTTGATTTAGTTTAATAATTATAATAGAACAAAAGATCATTACAATCTGTTTTAGGAGTAAAAAAAATAGAAAATTAAAGTGACATAATAGACAATGCTAATTTTAAAAAGTATTTAAGTGATGAAAATCATTTATAAGAACGTAAAAAAATAGTACATGATTAAAGGGAGAAAGTTTATAGTTTAGAAAAGCAAGTGAAAATAGCAATGAAGGAATTGGATGTAATAAATAAATATTAATAATAAAATAGATGATAAAAAAAATAAATCAAGATTAATCTAAAATAAACATTTATTGTTATAACAAAGATAAATTGAAGAATGATTCATAAGAAATGGATTTGAGCAATTTAAATAAACAATAACTGAAAAAAATTATTATTAAAGAGACCAGTGACATAAATCTTAATCTAAACATTTTAGAGTAAAATAGGTTAAAAAAAGTCAACTTAATTGTATATTTATTTATAATATTTTAAAGTAAAATATCGAAAATATTCAGAATAAAATTCTTGAACAGAAGATTTAAGTTAATGACTTATCAGAAATTGATTTATCAAACGTAAATTTTTCATATAATTTATCTTAGAATTTTGATTATTTGAAATATAAAATACAATATATCAAGCAAATTATAGGCAGAGAATTATATAGTAAATTGGAAAACGGTGAAACAAGTGTATATCTAATAAGGAAAAATATGAATAAACTATGATATATTAAATATGAATAAAGTATAAATAACTGAAAATAATAAATAATTTTTATAATCTGAATTAATTAAATGTAAAATTATCATCACTTTCATGGACATTTTCCTGGAATAAAATACTAAACCTTAAGATTGGAAATGCAGGCAGTACATTAATTAGAATATTCTTATATTTTTTCTCCACTGTAATTATAACCACAAACTGTAGCTTTGTAAGTCCAATTGCAATCAAAAGCCTTTTGGAATTCGATATCATATCTCATCTTGAATTTAATATCACAATACACTTTTTCTCCACTTCCTTGTCCCCATCTATCTACTTTAGTTGTTGGAGTTGAAGGAGCAGCAGGTTTTTTATCACCAGCTGCTTTGTCATCTACTTGCCAACTTTTCATTAAAATTATCATGCTAATTACTAATATTACTTTTATTAACTTGTTACTCATTTTTTCTCTTATAATTTTATTAATTTTTTTTCCTTTTTATACTCTTCTTTCATTAAATTAATCTAATTCCCTTTTATTTATTATTAAATTATATTTATAATATATTTAAATATTTGATAATAAAATAATTATTTTAATATGAATATATAATAAAGTAGTATAATAAAAATTAAGATAAAATATATAATAAATATAATAATAAATGGTCATAATCAGCCAACTATGATTTTTGCAATAAGTTATTATAAGACTCCATATCCAAAAATAATTCCTAAAGCAATGCCTAATATACAACAGAATGTTGCCATACATTTATTGAAGAGATCTGGTCCTAGAATTTATTTGAGCATAGAAAAAGGATTGAGACTGAACTCAAACCTTCCAGTAGGAGGTTTAAGAACTGGAAAGTTATTTGGATTATCTTATCCCAATCCACAAACTTTCTTCTTGGCTTCCTCTTCAGGCACCAGTTCTAACGAAAGACATACTCTTCCTTGAGATATTTTCTTACCTTCGTTATCTATTTTATCAGGTCTATAAGTGTCAAACCAAAGTTCATTCGCCACTTCCCCATTTTTATTCGTTATTCTATATAACATTTGTTAACTCTTTTACCTTTTGCAAGCTCTATAATATATCAAATAAATTAAGGTAAATATAATATGCATATAAATTGTAAATAATGTGTAAATAATAAGTAAATAATAATTATTACTTGGCGATCATCCTATGAATATTGAGATCAATAGTAGTTCCACCAATAAATTAATTACTGCCAATAAGATCCCTATCCCATAACTCAACAAAGAATCTATCGGATCCATAATCCTACTCTCCCCTCATAGGGAAAAAGACAGGGAACTTCATCCTCCAATTGAAACTACCCATTTCCCTACACCTCCAATGAGTATCAGTCTCCTATGCGAACTCGGTACTCTTGGGATAAGCCCTAACGAAAAGATCATTACATTGAGCCAACTCATCCTTATATACTACATCCTAAGTACTATAAATGACACATCTCAACTCAAAAGGCATCCTGGGAGGAGGTTCAATATTATATTTAGGATATCTGGCTTGATCCTTCTTCTCAATCAAGTCAATCCATAATTTCAAATTTCCATGACATCCGTCCTAATGAGGAGGTCTCAATACTCAATGTTCAATTGGTTTTTTGTGAAATCGATTCCAATGATTAGAGAAATATCTGTCTTCTAAATCTACTTTAGTATGACCTACCATAGTGTCAATACCATTCAATTCTTCTTGCCATACTTAGATGTCTACTACTGCTGATCCTGGTAAGGTAAGAGGGAACTCAAAACTCTTATAGAATTAAGGCACCGTGTTGATCTCTTATTAGAGAGAGTACTCCTTATCAGTGAATGCTATTTCCCCACAGAATACTTTCAAATAATATTTCTATGGATCCGTCACCCCTACCACATCTATTCCATCTAAGATGTAGACTCTGGCAATGAATTGTTTAGGTCTCATAAGATTAATTATCTTATCAATCTTAGCTTATATTTTGTAATCTTCCTTTTCTCTCTGAATAAGTATGAACTTAAATATACCCACATTAGTTTGTCCAAGATTAGCATCTCTCCTGCTTCCTCTTTTGATAGGAATACGAATTATGTTCTTATTCATCTTCATACAGTTCTCCAATTCATCCTTCTCTACTAATCTATCTCGCAACCATTCCGGAATTATCTGAAGATCTTCGTCTTCATCTGTATCGAAGTCCTCATAATTATAAACATCTTTCTTTTTTTAAAATAGAAAGTTCTTTAAATTAGAGAAACTCACTCCCATTGACTTCATTATTCCTTTTTTCAAATTGTTCTTATTCATCTTCATTTTTTCTTCTTCTTCTAATTACTAATAATCTATCTTTTCCGCTGCTAATGAATTATTGTCTTAAACTGATTTTGCTCCAATTCCTATTGAAGAACATGCTGTTACATCCATTACTGACTAATTATCTTATATTTTGATTGTTTTTATTTTCTACTTTATTCGAACTTTGTTATGATCGTTAATTGATTTATTTATCTCAGATTTATTTGATTTATTTAATAACACATCTTTATCATTATTTATATCCTCTAAGTTTTCATCTAATCTCTATTCATTATCTTCTTCTATCCTAAAAACTGGTTATTCTATATTCTATTTCAAGCTATTTTAAGATTATTACTATCCCATTCCTTTATGTTGATAACTAAAATCTTTTAAATAATCTTCATCTATAGCTTCTATTCCTTTTTAAGTAAATCCTAGTTTTTTTGAGTTTTAAGTTACGATTGATTTAATACTTACTTTCTTAGATTTAATTGAATCATTTAATTTGCTTTCTAGTGATTTCTTTGATCCTTTTGAACCATTTGAACTCATTTTAGATTTACTAAATTTGTTTTGAATGATTAAACTTTGATTTTAAGATTTTTATTAATTTATTATTTTTATTGCTGGATGTTCTTCAAATTATTCTTACTTTTTCTAAAATTTGTTCTTGCTTTTAAGAGTTAAAGAGATTATTTCATCTGGTACACTTTTATTGCTACTATGATTACTCTTTATACTTTTATTATCATTAATTTTATCTAAATTAATGATGTTAATTTCCTTAGATTAATTAATCTTTGCTTCTTTTAAAGTGTCTTTTTTAGTATTTACTTTTATTTGTTTTTATTGAGGATATTCGAATGAGTTTTTGTAACTACTATGTTCCAAGTTTATTTTCTAACTATTTTAATTGCTTTGATTATCAATTAAATTATATTTATCATCCTTGATACTTTTTAATTCATTATTAAGTTTGTTATTATTATTTAATTTATCATAGCTACTAATTCTTTGATTATCATTTTTATTATTGTTTTTGATATTAATAGAATTGCTTTTGAGACTTTGATTATTCCTTGATTAATTTCTTGCAGCTACATTTTCATCCATATCCAATATAATATTGTTAGAATGAACACTTAAAACTTCATCAACTTCTCCTTCATTCCTAATTTGACTTCTGATCAATTATTAACTTTCTTCATAACTCTAATGAGATGCTTAATTATTATTCTTTTTAATATCTTTTAATCCATATCTAATATTCTAACTATCTAATTCAGATTAATGTTCTTCTTCTTCTTCTTCTTCTTCATCTTCTTAATTTTAATTCTCCTCATTACTTCTTTATGAACTATTCTCTTCATCGGCTAATTAATCTTCATCTTCATTTTCCTCTTTAATTGCTTATAATTTTTTTTACTGTTTAGCAGCCAACTACAATTCCTTTTCATAATCTTAATTTAATACTATTTTAACTTTCTTAGGAACTTCGTTTGGCAGTTTTATATTCTCAATTGTTAAATCATCATAATTATTTTCATCATTTTAATTCTAATTACCTTAATTCTTTTCGCTATCTTATTTTTCAAATTCTTCTTCTGGAGAACTATCATCATTCAATAATGCAATGACTCCTTCAAGCTTGTTATTCAATTTATTTTGATATTTGGCAAAACTAAATGTTCCAGTTCCATAAATATTTTTCTAATTTATCAATGAATTACTCAATACAATTATGTCCATAATTGGTGTTAATGCATTATTTTTTGGTATCTCCAAATCAAGAATTAAATAATAATTATAATTACAAGCATTTCCCTATATCTTTTTAAACTCTGTGCCTTTAAAACAATCCATATTATCTTTATCCTATTTATCTTTTATTTCTTTGAGATTTAATCTCTTATCAAATCCTCCAACGTTGAAAACAATTTTTAATTAGTTAGCACTAATAGAATCAAGTTTATTCTATATATCTCTCATTCCTATTACAAACAAATGCATCTATCCTTATGTTACTAACTTATTATTTTCTGTTATATTCTTCTTAAAATAAGCAGGATTAATCTTTTCATTTTTAATAAGAAATTAATCTTCCTTCTTTATTAAAGTATATCCTAATAATACTTTTCCACACACTTTTTAAGTCGCATCGTATACTATATTATACCATCTGGGTTTCTGGTACACCACATCTACTTCCACTTACTTTTAATCTAAGTATTTTTCTTTAAATAACTTTTCTTTAATGAGGTTTTATTAATATTTTCTATCAAATTTAGCTAATTCAGATTCCTCCTACTATTTTTCAACATTATTTTAATCTTCTTTTAATATTTTGGATAATATTTTTTCGCTAAAAGCATTTTTAACATCATTAAGTTCACTTTGAATTTTTTCAACAATACTCTCCTTTTCTTTATCATTCATTTCTTCTTTCATCTAACTACTTCCCTCTTGAGAATTTATTTAAATCCTATTTCGATTTTTGAGTTCTTATAACTTATACTAAGAATATTAAGATTATTTCTTTTCCAAATGCCTTCTTCTTTTATCTAAGTTAACTTAAAAAGTGCTTATCTATTTCATATCGAACTGAATATACAACTTTCCAATCATGTCACAATCTTTTTCATCATGGTCCAAACAGGTAATACTCATTCCAAATGGTATATCAGGAGGAGGCAAAAACACATTCATTTTCAATGTCTCAAAATAACCAGGATTTAAAGTCTAATACTTAATGCTACTGCTTATACTTCTAGTTCCACAACTTATTTTAAAAAAAGGATCACTTGTCCCTTCTTAATCGGCTGCATCAATATTCTTAGCCATAAACAAATAAACTCTCAATTAATACTCTTCTTATTTTATACTTTCATTCTAAATGTCTACTCTCTATTCAGGAGGGTTTATTTAAAATAATTATATATTTGCATATATGAATCCTGCTGATTCTGAGTCTTTTATTAAATCTTATGAGAAATCCTCTTAGAATTTTATCATTCTTACCTTTGTCTATAACTATTTTTCATCTGATATTAATATTTCCTTCGCTGTTATTCTACAATATGAATGTCTACTGCTTTCATTATCATCATCACAGAAGTAAATTATAACATCAGGAACATCCTCAATGTCTTTTGGCAAAACAACTCTTTTATCAGGAAGGTTTAATAGAAGGTTTAGAACTCCTGGATTCTTAGGGTCCATTTCCTTCTTAGGACTCTTAATCAAGTAAGGACCTATTGATATATGAATCAATCCAAATTATCTACATTTATTCACAAAAAATAAATACACAAAATATATATCATATTATTATTATTATTATATATTTACCTTTATGGCAAATCATAACCTGAATATAGATCGACTCTTAAAGTATAAGCAGTTTATTCTATCTGAGGAATTGGATTTAAAGGGTAATAAAATTCAATTGGCTATGCTTTAGACCTATAATTTAGAATAAATATAAAATGATAATAATTTATATAAATAATAAATATAATATGATTGAGAAGATAATGATATTAACTTTGGTTCATTAGAAAATTAAGTAGTGGCTCCATATAAAACTCTTCCCCTATAATGAGATCCTATTCTATAGCCATACAAAGTCATTAAATCAGTGGCCTTGGAATTTTTAGCACTCAGTGGTGGACCATAAATATTTCCCCATCTGACTTTTTTCTCCTTTTCTTTGATTTCTTTAAACTTGATTTTAAAAATGCCGACTAACTAATCGGGTTCTAATAACTAATAATTCCAGACTTCAACATTGATAAACTTACTTTAATTAGGGAGAGTACATTAAACAAGACAATTGGTATTCCACTCAGGATGATAACTAGTAATAGCATCTGTGAAAGTATTCATGCCACTATACTTAATCTTAATGAAATGTTTATCATCTAAAACAAGATTATTCTTAATAAATGCGAGATGCTCTCCTCTATAAATATCAACATTAACAAGATGACCCTCTGCTGCAATTTTGTCACTAAAGAAATTCTTTTCAGTCTCTGCATTCTTCATGTCTGCTAGATCATGGACAACAAAACTTTCACCTGGTCCAATCACTTAGATATTGACCTTAATAAATCCTTAAACCCCTTCCCTAGTGCCTGTAGGATCGTACAGGTTCAACCATCCCATATAGATTTCGTGTTAATACATAAAATATACTGAAGATAAATCAATTTCATATTGACCAATAATCGCATCCTAGATTATCTTCTTATGATCATATACACGAAATGTTAGTTTCATTTCCTCTAGTTATTACTTCTTGCAACCGAAAATGTCAAAGAAAAAGTTTTGATTAAAGATAGGATTTAGAGTCTTCTTTTAAGGCTTTGTTGATTTTGATTGATCATGACATTACACTACTACCAAAGGGTCCAATGATCCTCCTTTTGCTTGGAAAGTTATTTTGTCAATTATATCATTATCTAATGGCATTAGATCATTCGCTTCAAGGATTGTCACCTTCACTCTATAATTCCCTTCCTTCATCTTATACTTCTCTCGAATTGCTTCTCGCTTTTCCTTCTCTTTGTCAATCACTTTGAATACTTATTATTCAGGCATTATAAATTTATTTATTTTATTTATTATTGTTATTAAATAACATGTTAATTTGTATGAAAGTTTAATTATTATATATTCACTTTAGCCACTCATGATTCAATAGCTAATCAATGTCTGGTCTTTTTTGGGGATCCTTGCTTAACAAAGCAGAAAGAAGATCAAGAAGAGAAGACTAATAGTTTTATAAAGGATTGAGATCAAGTGGTTAATTTTTGGAATTAATATCGATTTCTATTTCGGATTCTCCCCAAAAAGGCATAGATTTGGTTATGAGCACATATAAAGTGACTCCCAAACTCCACATGTCACTTTTAAATGGTATATAACCTTCTGAACTTGACAACACCACTTCAGGAGCTCTATAACCCGGAGTGCCTTAAGAATCATAACATCTTTCCTCTTTATTATCCATTTATATTGAAATTGTGAAGTCACATAATTTTATTTTCATCTCTTTATACAATAGAATGTTTTCAATCTTAATATCTCTATGCGCTATCAAATTATCATGTAATACCTTCACACTCTTACATATTTCTATAAATATTTACTTTAACTTATTCTCTTAACCTAGATCTAAAATTATATTACATTCGTATTGTTATTTCTCGTTTTCTATGAAATCCATTATTTATCCATATTCACAGTATTCCATTACTAAAAATATCTTATCAAAATCTGGATCGTCTATTATTTGGTATAATTTTACTAGTCTTTCATTGTTAAGATGTTTCCAAATTTATATTTCTTCATATACTTAATCTAAATAATTTATCATCACATTTTCATTTGATTTTATGTATTTTATATATCTTTTGGACTTTAATTGTCTTTTGTTAAATATTTTCATTGCATAAAAACTGCTTACTTTTTATTAATTATCATCGTAGTAATGTCTTAATACTTTTTTTATTTTGCTGAATGAACCTCGTCCTATCGTCTCTAGCAATTCATATTCGTTTAATATTTTTTTGTTTATCTTAAATTAAAATATTTATATTACTTTTTTCTCTAAATATACTGAATATATTTATTAAGCTTCATATTTTTCATCTTCAATCATTTTTTATTACTTTTCCATTATTTAATTAATACAATAAACAAAATTTATTTATGGATGAATAATTAATTATTATAAATTTATTCAATATTTATATATTTATGCTAATATACAATTATTTTTAAAATTAATTAATTTTTTTTATTTTAAAATTTATAGATAGTTTTTTTTATCAATTTATTATTCTTTTAGCTTTTATATCTTATATATATTTTTCTTCTATTCCAATAGTTTACAATTAATTAACTTTTTAATTCTTTATGTTTTCAATATTGTTTTTGAATAATGCTATTTATTACTAAATTTTATTTGATTCTTCTTATTTATTTAATAAATCTTATTATTTCTTTTAATTATTTTATTCAATCTGCTTTTTTAAATCTAATTAATGTAAAATTCTTTACTCCTAAAATTATTAATTTTAATTATAAATTGATAATTTAAAATTACTTATTTTAACTATTGTAATCTTATTTCATTTTACAATTATTCTTTTTGATTATTGATGATAATAAGATTTAATTATTATTCCTTTTATATTTCTTATTATTTGATAAAATTTGCCTCTTCAATTTACTTTTTTCTTGTTTAATCTACTTCTTATTAATTCTTCTTACGAACTAATTCTTCTTGTTTTTATTTTTCTTTAATTTTTTTTTCTTTTTAGTAATACTCTCTTTAAGCATTAAGTTCATTTAATAAACTTTATCTATCATTAGCTTTTTCTTACTTTTCTCTTAATTTTTACGTTTCTTTTTCCTTTAATTCTTTTATTCTTTTCAATTCTTCTTAAAATTCTATTTCTTATTATTATTTTTAATTATTATATTATTAAATTTAAATATCATGCTACTTTTCCTAATTAAATTTTTATTGCTTTAATAATTCCGCTTAATGATTTGCATAAAGTAAATCTTTTTATAATTAAAGTTAATTATTCTTTTATTAAATAATTTCTTCATTTTATTTTTATTTTTATAAATGAATAGCTTTTATCATAAATTATTATTCCAACTCAATCAATTCTTTTTCTTATAATCTTTACTATTCTTTTAATTTTATTTAATCAATTATTTATTCTTTTTCCACTTTTTTCTATGTTTCTTTTATTTTTTATTAATCATCTAATTCTTTCATTTGCTTTAACCTTTCAATTTCAAGCATCAAATCTATTCTTTATTATTCTTAAATCCACTAATCATTTATCTATTTCTTTTCTTATAACTATTTATCTCGAATACTTAGACATATATTTTGGTTTATTTTACAATTTAAATTTTTCACTTCATCTATTTATTCATTCAATATTTATTAAGCCCTATTTTTTGCATTCTTATTGCTATTTATTTATTCGTTTCCTCTTTTATCGTCAAAAAAGTTGTTGATTTTTATATTTTAACTATCTTTGATTTATTAATCACTTATTATTTTTTCCCTTTTTTATTTTAATTTATTATTCTATTTTTCTATTTATTCATTCCTTATTTGTATTTAGTTTAAAAGTTCTTCTTTGTTTTATATTATTGTATTATTCTTTAATTATTGATATTTTAATATTTTATTATTATGATATTTAAAATATTTTTACTTTAATTCTTTTTAAATCAGATTCATTTATTATTATCTTTTAATTTTGATTTTATTATTCTTTTTAAGTCACCTTTTAAGTTACTTTTTCTCTTTTCTCTTTCTTTATTTGTTAGATGTTTATTTTTTCTTATTTATCTTATTAGATATTATTATTATTTTTATTATTATTAACACTATTAAATTTTTGATTTTTTTAATTGTTCCCAAATAAAGTTTCATCAACTTAACTATAATCAGCAATTTTTTTATAATTTACACTTTTTCTACTTTAGCTACTTACAATGCTCTAAAAAAATAATAAATGAATTATTACCATACAATTTCCTTTTAAATATATTATATTTGAATAAATATTGTATGAAATTATAAAAGTTTTATTTTAATAAAAATAATTAAAATAAAGATAGTTAAAATATAACTAAAATAAAATAATGGAAAATATAAATGAAAGTACACAAGATATAAATAAAACTGGAGATGATGTAATAAATAAAATAATAGAGTACAAAAATACAAACGGAATAAGACTAATTCAAAAATACAATTATAAATTCCTAATAGGAATAATAGAAAAAGAGAAAATATCAGAACTTTAGAAATAATTTTAAGATTATAACAGTAGAGGAGTGGACATAATAGATTTTGTGCGAATGTTCTTAAATGTAATAGAACATAAAGAAGATGAAACAATTTACATGGTAATTGCAATAGTAGAACTTTTTAGAAGAGTTTCTGAAAATAACAATATGGCAACCTACATTAAGTTTTAAAATCTCACTGATCTCATGTGTTCAAGTTATGGAGAGTATTAGCCAGATTAATACATTATTTAAACCAATAAATTACCAAAGAAGAATAATTTTGATCGCTCATTAAGATTAAGGCAAATAGATATAGTATTATCATTATAATATTTATACTTTTTATTTTTATTATTATATTATAATTATTATATTTATAAATAATTATTATATTTATAAATAATTATTATATTAGAACCCCCCTGTGATTATTGGAAGGAACGATATCCAGATAAGAAGACTGAAGCAAGATAAAATAGAAACTGATAGTATTCAACATTCTAATCATTCTATAAAAAATGCTGTTTATGTTCATAGTATTAATAGAATTATTTCATTAGATAGTCTATCTGATAAAATTCATGTTTTCAATGTTGATTGTACTTTACATACAATTGTTAGGCCCAATCAGTAGAATGACTAAAAGGAAATCATCATTCTTTCTTTTGCCTGGTCTGAAAGGCAGCAGAGGGTATTCATATTATCTATTCAATATATTTAATATCCATACATTAATTAAAATATCATCAATATCATTATTATCACCATTATCATTATAATCATAATTATCATTTATTATTAGTATTATCAATATCGTTAATAATATTTTAATAGATAGGAGCTGTTCTTAAGGATTTCAATATGCTTTTTTGGGACAATGAAGACAATTTTAAATTTGAAAAGTGTTTTTCAACCGGATCAATGACTCACGACTACCAAAATGAAATATGGTATATTGAATATATGGATTGTTGGATAACAACTGATAAGTCAAATGTGATAAACTTTTGGGATTTATAGACAGAAGTAAAAAAATATTAATAATTCAAAATAGACAATAATGTAACAAATTCAGAATACTAAGATAATTAAAAACCAGATTATTGATATTTAAGAAATAGAACATCTAAAATTGTGTGCAGTGGCTTCTCTCGATAAACTAGTCTCGATATGGAATTTCCAAAAGTAGTAATGCATTTTAAAAATAAATTTAATAAAAGGAGGAATTTAGTCAATTCGCTACTTCAGAACTTACCAAGTAATATTTATTTATTAAATTTAATTATAATAAATATAAATTAAAATAAATAAAATTACAAAAAATTTAACAATCATTACAATAATAATTATATTAAAAAAAAAATAAAAATAACGATAATAATGATGATATAATGTTTGTTTGTTAGTCAATAGTAATAATAGGGTACGAAAACAATATCGCAATATACAAGATAGATGGAGAGTTTTAAGACAGTTCTTTGATGGGAAAGCTAA
>Ga0315908_10002543_pt1 | contig 13309 bp, 11 predicted proteins | sample LakEriMetagenome_12_FD_203520 | JGI IMG/M metagenome (GOLD analysis project Ga0315908, IMG submission 203520) | Freshwater fungal communities from buoy surface, Lake Erie, Ohio, United States - Buoy 4 MA124 | ecosystem: Environmental > Aquatic > Freshwater > Lake > Lake biofilm | place: USA...
CGGAATTTCCGTAGCATGTTTTGCTTGGCGGGATGCGTTCGCCTGGTTGACATTACGTCCAGGTTTTGATTTTTCCAAACCTCCCGTGGAAGAACAGATTTCTCGATTGCAGCGAGCATTGCAGGTTCGCCCGGATTTTAGAGTGATGAGCGAGTTGTCAAAAATTCTGATAAAAATGAACCAAGGTGAGAATCAATCACCGGAAACCATACAAAAGCGATTGGATATGGCCATTACTTTGCAAAAAGCAACGGTCAAACGCGCTCCGAACAGTTATCTGGACATCCTTAATCTGGCATTGATGTATGATTCAGTTGCGCGTTACGAAGAGGCTGAACCTTTGTTCGACAGCATCGTGAATGATCTTGATGCACGTGAGCGCTATTATGGCGCGAGGTATCATTACAGCCATCATTTGGTGGCCCGCGCGAATCAGGTCTGGCACAAGAGAGAGCCGGAGAAAGCCTTGGTATTGTTTTTGCGTGCCAGGGAGCAATTGGCCAAGAGCGTTGCCGGTTTCGAAGGAGGTGATGTCGGCGCGCTGAGCGAATTGATCGAAACCAGTGTCGCTTTTCTTGAAGGAGCGAACATCAAGCCACTGCCTGCAGAGAAAAATTAGGGCTGTTTGATTTCATCCCACTGGACAATGCGATCCGTCAATTCCGCAAGGAACTGGCGGATTTTTTTGTCTACGGCTTGCTTTTTGCTTTCTGTTTCTTCGGCGGTCGAACCCAGATTGTAGGGCATCGATACCATCACAAACGACCACTGCTGGTCCGTGCCGCGCAGCAGTCTGTCTTTCATGTCAATTAGGATTCGTTCCCAGTGGCTGTGGGTGATATGCCGATGACCGACAAAAAAGTAGTAACTGACAAAGCCGATGGGGAAGGGGATGTCTCCCTCCTTGGCCGGTGCGATAGGAAAATTTGTGGTGATGCGTTGGACATTTACCTTCCGCCCATCTGGTGTTGTTATCGAATCCGGTAAACTTGCCAGACTGTTGTGCCCCTGTGCGACAAGGCACCGCTCGGGGCGGTGAATTGAATTATTGATATCGTGCCCGGAAATCACGATGGAGAGATTGAGGGGGACACGGAATAGCTGCCCCTTTGCATCTTCAATCAGTGGAAGATTGTCGCAGGTGTAGTCGCCCTTGATGAAATTGGTGTCATTCGCGAGAATTTCTTTTTCCTTTTTTGAGGGAATGGATTTTTGTCCGCTCCATTCTCCCCAGGAAATGGGCGGTTCGTTAGTTTCAATGTTGATCTGTGTCTTCGAAAGCGATGTTTCCGCCATCGTGCCCCGATGAGGTAGTAAAAATACCAAACCCAAACCGAGGGCGAGAAATAGGGGGGTGAGGTAAAACCGCTTCATGATGCCTGCGAGTTGGGTGTGGTTGTTTCGGTATTGATAATTCGAACGACTTTGCGGTTTTTCCACGGCAGTCCTCCTTCGAGAATGGCGTGAAGTCCCATCATCAAGAGTAGTGAAATTGGATAAAAAAGAAGCAGGCCTGAGTTGTCGTGCCATGTTTCCCTGGCGAACTTTTCATTACCGTATTCCGCCATGATGAAGATCGAGGCCACCCTTAATCCGTTGCCAATGATCGAAAGCGGGATTGCTGAAAAAAGCAGGATAGATCGTTTCCACACCGCCATTTTGGCGACATAGACCCAGGCGGAAGAGATCATGATCAGCGCCATCAGCGAGCGGATTCCGCTGCAGGCCTCGTCAATCTCCAGCGGCGCCCAGTTGTTTTTCGTCGAGTAGATTTTAGCTCCCTCAGCATAGGTTTCGACACCGAAAAGCGTACAAAGTGTCTGCGAAATTTTCACCGAAATGTTCTGTAGCGGACCCGTTGCCTGTTGCACATCGGGCAGAGGAATACTGAGCCACAGGTAAAAAACAGGGAACGCGGTGATGAGCGCTGTTTTTCTGCCCCAGAGATACCAGATGATTCCGGAAACGATGAATGGCAAGGATCCCACTCCAACACGCCACTGGATGACGCGAAAGGAGGCGACAAATAACAGGCACCCCAGCAGCAAGGGGACCAGTCCGTGCCACTCACCGGTGCCGGCTGACTGGCGGATGTTTTTCCATTGGTAGAAAAACAATCCGACGATGATGAATGGGAACATTACGCCATGTTCATAGCGAGTCTCACCGTTCCAGCTATCATAAAGAACACGCAGCAGTGATTGCATGCGCCCTGGCCCGTAGCCTGGCATGAAGGCGAAAAAGCCCGTCAAAATGATCGCGCAGCCGATAATGGCGAACCAGGAGGCTTTTGATGAGGAGTTGCGTGGTTTAACGGTCATGCGATTTGCGGTGGATATTTGACTGGGTAGTTGTTTCATTAGCTAAATATCATGCTGCTGGCAAGAAGGCATAAATGCATTCTCCGATAATGTCTAATTCATCGATTCTTCCGTTGGGGTAGTTTTTTTTCACAATCGCAGCCACCGCCGCAGTTGGATTGTGATTTTCTCCTCAGCCACAGAACGAGAAAGGCGAGTGCTATGGCGACCAGCATCAGCGAGACTGCGGTTTGGAGAAGTTCGTTCATAGAATAATAAGGCAGGTTTCAGCGGAGGATTTGATAGGAAAGAAAGGCCGCCAGCCATGCAAAGGCGGTCATGAAAAGAAATTGCCCTACCGCCCATTTCATCGAACCGGTTTCGCGGGCGACAACCGCGCTGGTCGGCAGGCATTGTAAGGCATAGATGTAAAATACCAGCAGACTGATCAGCGAGGCGGTGTTGAACATCGGTCGTCCATCAGTCCATTTGCTGTCGCGCAGGTTGTTGCGGAGTCTTTGGCGGGTTTGGGCCTCATCATCGCTTTCCTCGACGTGATACATGATCGTCATTGTGGAAACAAACACCTCGCGCGCCGCAAAAGATGTTAGAATAGCCGCGCCGGTCTTGCCATCATGTCCGAGCGGAGTGAACACCGGCTCGATGGCTTTGCTGATCCGCCCCATCGCGCTGTGGGCGAGCTTTTCCGCCTGATCCTCACTCTGGCTTTTCGGATAGGTTTTCAACGCCCACAAAAGAATGGAAATTGCAAGAATGATGGTTCCGGCATTTTTGACAAAGGACCATGCCCGGTCGCCTACATGGCGAAAAATGTAAGACCACTGCGGCGCGTGGTAGGGTGGTAATTCCATCATGAAATGGTGCTTTTGCTGGTCTGGCCCCAGCTTTTTCCTCATGATTTTCGCAACGAAAAATGCACTCAGCGTGCCGAGGCCGTAGATTGCCGTCATCACCAGGGCCTGATACCAACTGGCATTTTCCTCTTTCTGAAGCAGCAGCGGCACCAGTAAAAGATAGACGGGAAGGCGGGCTGAGCACGACATCCAGGGCGCGACAAAGATGGTCACCAGTCGCTCCTTGGCGGAGTCGATCGTCCGCGTCGCCATCACCCCCGGGATGGCGCAGGCATAGGAACTGAGCAGCGGCAGGAACGACTTTCCCGACAATCCGACACGTGACATCATGCCATCCATCAAATAGGCGGCGCGGGCCATGTATCCGCTGCTTTCTAACAAGCCGATGAACAAAAACAATAGGACGATCTGCGGCAGAAACACCAGGACGCTGCCTACACCGCCAATGATTCCCTGGGTGAGCAGATCATTAAGGTCGCCGGCGGGCATACTGGATCCGACCCATTGCTGAAGCAATACCTGTAGCGATTCCAGCCAATCCATCGGGATCGAAGCGAGGCTGAAAATCGACCAGAATAGTCCCAGCATGACCAGCATTAAGGCCATCCAGCCAGCGACTGGATGTAGCAGCCAGCGGTCGATTTTGTCGGATAGCTGGACTTGAGAAGCATCCGGTCTCCTTGCCGCGATCTGGCAGGTCTGCTGGATATAAACAATGCGGGCCTGGGTTTTTTGTTCGACGTCCATTCCCTCCTTCAGCCACACCGCGTTTGCTGCGTGGGGAAGCGGGTGACGCAGGGCTTGTTTGATTTCGACCAAACCCTTGCCGACATTCGCCTGCATTGGCACCACTGCGATGCCGAGTTGTTCGGAGAGCAAAGCCGGATTCAGGCGGATTCCGTTGCTTTCCGCGACGTCGATCATATTGAGGGCCAGAACCATCGGGCGGCCGAGTTCAATCAGTTCCAATGTCAGCATCATGTGCCTTTCAAGGGCCGAGGCATCGACGATGTTGAGGATCAATGCCGGAGCAGGTTCCTCAGCTTCCTTCCCTAACAGAATGCGGGCGGCAATTTGTTGATCAGGTGAATCACCGGTCAGAGAGTAACAACCGGGAATGTCGAGCATTCTCATTTTTCTGCCATGAGGCGTGAAAAACTCGTTGGATTTTTTTTCAACCGTGACTCCGGCGTAGTTGCCGGTTTTTTGATTGTCACCCGTGATTGCGTTGAACAGGGTGGTTTTTCCCGCATTGGGATTACCCGCAAGTGCCACGGTTTCCAGTTGCTGTTCCATGAGGTGGATTTGGTACGGACTCAAGCTCCGACCATGACCTGATGTGCCAGTTCGCGAGACAGCGCCATTTTGGTGCCACAAATACTGCAGATCAAATTACGGCCATCAGTAAGCTTTTTCACACGCATGCTTTCACAAAAACCCATCTGGCGCAAACGTTCACACGCCGGTCCATTCAAGAAGCGGATGTGAAATTCGCAACCAACCTTGGCTTGCTCCAGAGATATGAGCGTATCCTGAGTCAGTGTTTTGACAATGTTTGTCGCGTCGGGCACAAACCTAGTGTAGCTTGTTGAGATTGATTTGCAATAACGGATCTTCAAAATCGGCACTTTTTCGTCGTTTCATCTCTAAAAACAGGGAATCTGTTCTGCAATCGATTCCAAGCTTGCCGATCTGGGTTCACTACGATACCTCGTGTGTGCCGCGGATAATCGGCTCAATCTTAAATTATGGCCATCAAACGTGCGTTGTTGTCGGTATCAGATAAATCGGGCTTGCTCGAATTCGCCCAAGGGCTGCATGGATTCGGCGTGGAACTTCTTTCGACTGGAGGCACCGCGAAGGCATTGCGAGATGCCGGTTTGCCAGTGCTTGATGTGGCTGACTATACCGGTGCGCCCGAGCTTTTTGAGGGTCGGCTGAAAACCCTTCACCCCAAGGTGCACGGCGGGTTGTTGCAAAAACGCGACAGCGAGGAGCATCGGGACCAGGCGGAGCGGCACGGGATTCCGACGATCGATCTTGTGGTTGTGAACCTATATCCCTTCGAGCAAACTGTATCCCGAGAGGGTGTGACACTTGAGGAGGCAATCGAAAATATCGATATTGGCGGACCATCAATGCTGCGCAGTGCTTCGAAAAACTATTCCAGTGTGACCGTGGTATGCGATCCGAAAGACTATTCGCGGGTATTGGAACAGATGGCAGAGTTTGGTGGCGACACCACGCGGGAGCTGCGTGAGGAGCTTGCCGTGAAAGTTTTCCTCCGCACTTCGGAATACGACGCGGCGATCGGCAATTATCTGGGTAAGTATAAAAATGGCACGCGCAGCCATTTGACGATCAGCCTGCCGCTCGATCAAGAGCTCCGCTACGGTGACAATCCGCATCAGAAGGCCGCATTGTATGGCGATTTCGGCTCCTGTTTCACGCAAATCCAGGGCAAGGAGTTGAGTTATACCAACGTGCTCGACATCGAAGCCGCTGCCGATTTGATTCTCGATTTCCGCCGCCCCAGTGTAGGGATTTTAAAACATACCAACCCCTGCGGTGTTGGTCAGGATGACGAGGACCTTCGCGTCGCCTGGCAGAAAGCTTTCGAAACCGATCGCCAAGCACCCTTCGGCGGAGTTATTGTCTGCAACCGTCCGCTGACTGAGGCCTTGGCGCGGGTTATTTGCGAAATTTTTACCGACGTGATCATCGCACCCGACTTTGAAGCCGGTGCCCGGGCGCTATTGCAGAAGAAAAAAAACCTGCGCATCATGAAAATGAATGAGGCGTATCTGAAGGCAAAAACCGCCCCGTTAATCCGTTCCTGCCCAGGTGGCATCATGGTGATGGACCGCGATCACAGCGCGCTGGGATTGGAAAATCTGGAGGAGAAAGTCGTAACCAAACGTCCGCCGACTCAGGAAGAATTACGCGCGATGCGTTTTGCCTGGCGTATCGTCAAGCATGTTAAGTCTAACGCCATTGTCTATGCGACTTCCGATCGTACTCTTGGAATCGGCGCTGGCCAGATGAGCCGGGTCGACAGTTCGCGCATTGCGGTCTGGAAGGCTAGTGAGGCGGGGCTCGACCTGCAAGGATCTGTGATCGCATCGGATGCAATGTTTCCATTTGCCGATGGTCTGCAAACGGCTATTGATGCGGGAGTCTCCGCCTGCATTCAGCCAGGGGGCTCGAAAAACGACGAGGAAGTAATTGCTGCGGCCGATGCCGCGGGCATTGCGATGGTTTTTACCGGTCACCGGCATTTCCGTCATTGAGCGTTGCGAATTGACATTTCTTTACATTGATCGGGTGGTCCGATTTGATTTTTTTCCTGCGCTGCCTGATGGTCAGTGATGATCTCGAGGTTTGCCCTTCTAAAGATTCCTCCTTGCGAGATGGCGAAGTCCCTCTTGAGTGAGCAGAGGATCCACTTTTGTAATTATGTCAATACCCGCTGCGATCAGTGCGGCATCGCCACCGGTTGCTATAATCGATACTTCGCCGGAAATTTCCCTGAGTAATTGGTGGAGGATTTCCTTCACCAGTCCACGATACCCATAGACAGCACCCGCTCGCATTGCCTCGTCTGTAGACTTACCAATGGCGTGCTCTGGCTCGGACAGTTCAATCAGCGGAAGTAGCGCGGTTTTGCGGTGCAGGTAGTCGTTCATGGCACCCAAACCCGGGGCGATGACTCCCCCGCAATACGCAGGTTTTGCCGAAACAACGTCAAATGTCACCGCAGTGCCGAAGTCAATGACGATCGCTGGAGTTGCATGGCATTGCACGACGCCCACTGCGTTTGCAAGCCTGTCGGCGCCGATTTGTCGAGGCAGAGGATAGTCGATTGTTAGATCAAGTATGCTGTCGCAAGTAACCTGGTGAAATGGTTTCGTGACTGAGAAAAATGAGCGAATAATCTCCGCCTTGGCGGGAACCACGGAACAGAGAAGAACGGAGTCATACTCCAGGTCACCAATCACTTCTTCAAGATTCTTATGATCAATTTCATGAGTGGGTAGCCACGCCTGCCATGCCAATAGCGTTGTTTTGTCGGAAAGGCAAAACTTGGTGCGGGTGTTCGAGTTGTCGATCAGCAGGTATTTCATGGATTCCAGGAAAGTTGACGGAAAATGCGGCTTTGGCCGGAAGGCAATGAGAAGGCGTTCTCATTTTTCACCCGCAGCATGCCGTCGGAAAAAACCAGGTGACTGGCGTACTGCATCTGATGCTCATCCACCCAGTATTTCAGAATAAATCTGCGGTTCTTGGTGTCATGGAACACATCAGCGGGTTCGAGTAGGTGATTGTTTTCAATGGCCAGCTTGGCTTTTGGAGGAAATTGCAAACTGTTCTCGCCTAACGGTTTCAAGTAAATACTCAGCCAGTAAAAAGAATGGTCATTTAGCACGGAAACCTGTTCGATGCCATAGGCTGGGTTGGTGGCAGACGGGTCATAGGGACGCCACCACTGCCATGCACTGAAGGCACAAACCAGGGACAGAAATACAAGGAGCGACGTGAGAATCTTCCTGGACACAGGCGATTGTGAATCTTGATCGCGTGGCAATGCAATGACAATCTGCGGATTCAATCCTGCACGGCTAAAAGGCCGCGGGAATGCTGCCTTGCCCAGTTGTCGGCCTCAATCACCGCTTCGAGTTCACTGGCAGGCTGGGTTTTATGAGCATCCATGGTGGCCTCCACCAGTCGCCAGATTCCCGGAAAGGAAAGATCACCGGCGATGAAGGCATCCACGGCGATCTCGTTGGCGGCGTTAAAAACTGCGGGCAGGGTGCCGCCGGTCAAACCTGCTTGTCGGGCGAGCCGCAGTGAAGGGAAATCTGTTTCACGGGGAGCGAAAAATTCAAGTTTCCCCAGTTCGGGAAAATTTAGAGGCCGCAGCCCTCCTTTTTTGCGAGCTGGCCAGGTCAGTGCATACTGAATCGGAAAACACATGTCGGTGTTGCTGAGTTGTGCCAGCACAGAGCCATCGATGAATTCGACCATTGAATGGATGATGCTCTGAGGGTGAACTACGACATCGATGCGTTCCATGCCGATTCCGAATAACCAGCGTGCTTCAATCATTTCAAGGCCTTTGTTGAACATCGATGCGGAATCGATGGTAATCTTCCTGCCCATTTTCCAGGTTGGATGTTTGAGTGCCTCGGCCAGCGTGACCTTCTGCAATTCATCAGCAGGGGTTTCGCGAAATGGACCTCCCGATGCGGTGAGAATGAGTCGCGAAACATCAGCCTCGCCTCCGAGTCGACCATCGAGACATTGGTAAATCGCATTGTGCTCGCTATCGACCGGGAGAAGCATTACCCCAGCAAGCGAAGCCTCCCGGGTGATGATTTCTCCCGCCATCACCAGAATTTCTTTGCTGGCAATGGCCAGGTTTTTTCCTGCCCGGATGGCAGCCAGTGCGGGATGCAAGCCGGCCGTCCCAACGATGGCGACTAATACGATATCGGCTTCGTCGAGTGTTGCGATCTCCAGCAGTCCTTCGGCCCCGCAGTGGATGGTTACGTCGTTAGGTAGCAAACGACGCAGCTCTTCACGCTTGGTGGCGTCGTAAATCGCAACGTGTTTGACCCCGGTTTCACGCGCCTGCTCCGCCAGCTTGGCAACGTTGTCATTTGCCGCCAAGGCGATGATTTTGATTTCTTCCGGTAGGTCGTGCGCGACCTTAAGGCTGGAGCAGCCGATTGAGCCGGTGGAACCTAATAGGACAACTTTTTTTGACATGATCTACGCTCAGAGAAAGAAGATAAAATACAAAAAAACGGCAGGAGCGGTGAAGCAAATGCTGTCGATCAGATCCATTGTGCCGCCGATGCCGGGTAGTATGTGTCCGGAGTCCTTCGCGGCCAGGGAACGTTTCCACAAACTCTCCGCAAGGTCCCCCAACACTGCAAGTAGGGAAATAATCAATGCGAGTAGAATCACATGACCCCAGCAATGAAAAATGGCGAGTTTTACTGGAAGTAATGCGTAAAGTCCACAGGCAGCGAGTTGTCCGAAAAATAAAGCGCCGCCAAATCCCTCCCAGGTTTTGGCTGGGCTGATGTGCGGAATCATTTTGTGGCGGCCTATCAATGATCCGGTGATATAGGCACCCATATCAGCAAATTTTGTGACAACTAGGCACCACAGCAGCACGAACGCTCCGGGGGTCGCCGATCCACTGGAAATACCGAAATCAATGCGGGCAGTGAAAAAAAACATCCAGGTCAGCCAGACAACGCTGAGTATCGTCGAGGTCACCGAGAGAACAGTGTTTGCTCCCTCGATGGGCCTGCGAAGTTGAAGAGAGAAGGATCCGGCGGTGAGAAGGAAAAATAGGCAGATGTCAACGGCCGGAGGAATATCTTTCGCGCCATTGATAAAGTACCATGAAACAACGGCGCAGTAGCCAATGCTGATTGTCATGCCCCAGAAGGGATGGCATTTCAATCCGTGGCGATGGGACAGTAGCAAAAATTCTCCTGTGGCTAAGACCGCCATCAACGAGATCAGGGCGAGATGGGCCCATGGTTGCATGCTGCCGCAGGTCAGCCCCACAACCGTCCACAAAAGAAGCGTGCTGAATGCACGTTGAAAAAAGGTATGTTGTTTGGAGGATGCGGATTTGATCTCAGGCATGCGCTTTCATTTCACTTTGATTTTGTGACAAGTGCAATACCAAACTCAGGGACCTTGCGTCACGATCGCCGTCACTGGCGCACGGTCGCTCAACAGCGCTGCGGCAAGTGACCGCACATCCTCAGGAACCAGCTTCAGAATATGCTCGTGAACTTCGCGGTGGTGCGTTGCCGCTAGCCCGAAAATCATGTCCACGACTGCCTGGCGGGCGATCGAACCCGGGCTTTGCTGCTGTAGCACCAGAGCGGATAATACGGTGGCGCGGACACTTTCAAACTGATCTGCGGCGATGCCATTCGCTGCGATTTTTCCAATTTCCGCGAGCAACTCTCGGTGTGCTAGCTCCAATTGTTCGGGTGACGTGGATAGATAGAATGCGATCATGCCGGCATCATGACCATAAAACTGTGTGGCTCCGACCTGATAAGCAAGCCCCAGTTCTTCACGAATCCGGGTGAAGAGCGGCCCCGCCATGTCGGCACAATATTCCAACAACATCGCTGCGGCGTAACGTCGGGGATCGACGGCGGACAGTCCCGGAAACCCAATTGCGAGAACCGCCTGTTTTTTGTCGAGATATTTTGTTTCGATCAATCCTTGGCATGTGGCGGTAGCTGTGGTTGCAAATACTGTCCCTGAGACGTGACCGCTCAGTTCGTTTTCCAGCATGATGGCTATTTGATCGGGGTCAAAATCTCCCGCGATGGCGAGTGTCATATTCTTGGCTTGAAAATATGCACCATGATGAGCGAGAAGATCTGCTCGCGATATCCTTTCGATGCTCTCCACAGTACCACTGGAGGGCAGACCATACCCAGTATGATCGAAAAGTAGGCCGCGCATTGCTTGGAAAGCAGAAGACAGCGGATCCTCTAACGACTCGCGGATGGAAGAAATCAGCGAGGCTTTTTCGCGGGAGATGACATCTTCCGGGAATTCAGGATGAAGCAGCACATCGGAAAAAATTTCAAGCAAGACAGGCAGGTCGGGACTGAGGCAGGAGCCGCTCAACAAGATCGAGTTGTTTCCCGCTGAGGCATGCAGCGAGGCACCCAATTCATCAAGGGTGGATGCAATCTCTAAAGCAGTGCGTTTGCCAGTGCCTTGCGTGATGGTTGCCGAGAGAAGCGTGCTAAGTCCGGCCCGTTGGATATTTTCTGCAGGCAACCCACACCGTGCCGCAAGCTGAACACTAACCAAGGGAATGCGGGGGTCCGCAAACAGTGCGACCTGCAGGCCGTTTGTCAGCGTCTTGGTTACGCAATTATTTTGTTGAGCAGCTGAATCCTCTGTTCGCTCGGTTGTTGATTCCCCTAGCGGGTTGAGTTGGGTGATGGTAAGTTTTGAATCTGTCAAAGACTGCAGGCAGCGTGCGATGTCTGCCGTGGTCACCGACATCACACTCTCAAGAAAGTGTTGTGTGAAATTCAAGTCGCGCGCCTCGTGCCAGTTCGATGCCAGATCCGCTGCCCGGCCCGATGCGGTGGTTAGAGACTTGTATTGAGACACCGTGATCTGTCTCTGAGCACGGCTCAGGGATTTTTCGCAAGGCAGGCTGGCGAATCGCCGGACTTCTTCTAAGATGGCTGCGATGAGTTTTTTGCGGTTTTCAGGCTCGCACTCTGCGGAAATTGCGAACAAGCCCTCGCCGATGTTACCGGTCCAAGACCAGCTGGAGATTTCTAGCGCCAGTTCTTTTTTTTCCCGCAATTCGGTGTAGAGGTGTGATGACTTTCCTCGTCCGAGCATCGCGGCCAGCACTTCGAAGACGGGAACATCAGGGTCGCCGAGTGGCGGGATTTTCCATGCCAGTGTCACCCGGGAGGTGGGTATTGCAAACGTCGCCTCCGCAGTGCGCAAACTACACTGGGCCGGATCACTGACCCGGTAAGGCTCCACTTCATATCCTGGCTCTAAGTCCTGGGTGAGAGCGGTGATTTTTTCGATCGCCTGTTCTTCATCAAAATCCCCTGAAATGATGAAAAATGATCTGTTGGTGGTATAGCGCTTGCGGTGATAGGAAACGAGATCCGCGTGGCTGACTTTATCAAAAAGAGTCCGCTGACCGATCACTGGCAGACGACGCGGATCGTGTCGATAGGCGCTTTCGAAAATTAAGCGCATCAACGCCTCTGAGGGATCGTCCAGCCCGATGTCGATCTCCCTGCGGATCACATCTTTTTCCATCGCGAAATCATTTTCAGGCAGGATTGGCCGGAACACCATTTCGACCAACACTTCCAGAAAAACATCCAGGCCATGTGAAGGGCCATCAATGTAATAAACGGTGCGGTCAAAGGTGGTGTAGGCATTCCAGTGACCACCAGCGGCCTGCACGATCGCAGCCAGGTTGATGCCGTCGAATGATTGCGTGCCCTTGAATACCATGTGTTCGAGAAAATGGGATAGCCCCGAACCCATGAGCTGATCCTCATGGATCGAACCTGTTTCTACCCATAATTGCGTGCTGATCACCGGATGATCGCAGCGTTTGTCGAAAATCAAGATCAAGCCATTTGGTAGCGTATGGCATGTGGCAGTTGTTTGGGGAAAGAGCATGGCGAAATTAGTGCTTGGCGGTGAGACTTGATGCGTTATTATCGTCCCGCATGCAACGCTGGATTTTAACGGGATTTGCTGCTTGTATCCTCGGCGCTGTTGTGCTAGCTGGCGGTGCGTGGTTTTATCGACAAAACAAGCCCGATAGCCGGTGGGTGCCGATTCCCTTGAGTGAGTCGTCCACAAGGTTCGAAAGGGAGGAATTGCGCAAGTATTTGGCGGATTCGTTGCAAAGTCCCGAATCGCTGTCGGTCATGGTAAAGGAGCTAGATCTGCAGACAAAACTGGGTGCCGGAACCGAGGTAGAAGCAGTGGCGAAACTGAAGTCCATGATGTTCATTCGTATTGGGGAATTCCAGAACCCCAACACCATGATGTTAATTCCCACCGTTGATGTGGGAGTGGAGGGTAAAAGGAAGCAACAACATTTGCTAAGCGGTATCGCCGTGAAGATGGGGGAAAGCTGCCGCAAAAAAATGGGCGTGCCGGCTGAGCAGTAATCTCCCCAGCGAACTGCACGGGTGGAAAAATTATTTAGCCCGCAATTTGGCTGTAACACACAACTACTCTGCACGCTTGCCATGAGTTCCTCCCAGAAGCTTGTGGTTTTTTTATTGCCAAACACATCAACCCTCTGCTTCTCCCATGCTTGGCAATTTTCTCCGCTTTTTTGTGGCACGCTCTCAGTTTGCCATGTTTGCTTCGAACCAATGCTTCTAGGATGAAACAAAAAAAGGCGGGCTGCCTTATTATAGCAGCCCGCCGGTGTTTTGTATGGTTGTATTTCTAAGGGGATAAATCAGTGTTCGTATCCTTCTTCGCCGTGCTCGCTGATGTCCAATCCCGCGGCTTCAACTTCCGCAGTGGGGCGCAGTCCGACGATGGCTTTAACAACTAAGGTAATTACGA
>Ga0315908_10002545_pt1 | contig 13305 bp, 7 predicted proteins | sample LakEriMetagenome_12_FD_203520 | JGI IMG/M metagenome (GOLD analysis project Ga0315908, IMG submission 203520) | Freshwater fungal communities from buoy surface, Lake Erie, Ohio, United States - Buoy 4 MA124 | ecosystem: Environmental > Aquatic > Freshwater > Lake > Lake biofilm | place: USA...
AATTAATAGTGCTCTTGATAGTTTTGTGCTTGATGAGCTTAGCTCAACTCAAACATTTATAAAAAGTAGTTGTTGTACAAAGACCTTAAACTTGTAGAACAGCTTGTGTTAAAAAATGGAGTTGGAAAAGATGGAGATATTACACAAAATGTAGTAAAATTTGTGGATATTTTTGATGCTAAATTTATTAAATAAATATTTCATAATTATTCTATTTTATATTATCTTAAAAATATAAGTTTATTTATTAATATAAATTTATTCATTTTTTAGGCTCTTCTGGTTTAAAATCAGAAAAATCTTTAAAAAATGACTAATCATTATTCGAAAATGAAAATGAATTTTCATTTAATAAAGATTATGATATTTTGGATGAAGAAATAAAAATTTGTTGTATTTTATTTTCTTTAGATTTTCTGAATGCTGAATTCAATAAATATTGTAAATATTATGTATTTTAAAATTTTTCATATATAAAAACTTCTTTAATAACTGCTTTAAATTAATTTAATTATTAATAAATTAATATTCCGGCAATCTGTTTCTCTTCATAAATAATTAAATATTCTTGATTATAATCTTAAGAAATATTTTATTGATTTAAATTAGACAGCATAAATTTAACGTCTTAAGAATTTTCATCAGAAAACCACTTTTAGCTGAATTTAGGAACAGGATCAATTAATCCATCTAAAATCATATATACATGAAGCATAAACTCATCATAATTATAATCTCCATGAACTATAAATCCCATTTTTTCATAAAACTTTATTTTATCAAATTAAGCATTTATTATTACTGTCTGTTTACCTAATTCTATAGCTTTTTCTTTTAGTTTTTCCATCAATAATTTTCCGATTCCATATCCTCTGTATTCTTTTTTAACTACTATTCTTCCCATTTTGCATTTTCTTGAGTTTTCTTAAACTTAAATTCTTGCTCCAGCTATTAAAATATTATTGTTTGATGTTTAATCTTTTAAATGGATTTATAAAATATGATCTAAATTATAATCTTCTTAAGTTACATCTCTTTCTATGTCAAAACCTTATTCAAAAACATAAACTTCTTCTCTTAATTTTATGTACTCTTGTAATTCTACACATTTTTTATAATGCCAACTTAATTAAAGTTAAAGATCTTATAATTTTATCATTTTTAAAAGATATTTAAATTTTTATAACTAAATTATAAATTTTAAGTAATTTAGTAAGGAAAGAATATCAAAAGAATAAATTTAATAAAAATTATAATTTTAGTAATAATGAGCACGTTAGCAAATAATAATATTAATCAAAAATTAAAAAATTATTTTTGCAATATTTGTTTTATAAACAACTTCTGATATTTAAAGGACTGCTAATGCATCTTTTGTTTGGATTGTTTTAAAATAATTAATAAATAATAGAATCAATGTGAAACTTGTAATAAAAAGTGTAGAAATTAATTTATGGATATATAAAATGAAAAAGATAGATAAAAAATATTAACTTGTTTTTAATCAAGTGCAGATAAAATGAATTAAATGTTATAAGCATAAAAATTCTTAGATTTTTAGTAATAAATATATATTGATTATCTTTAAAAAAAAGCAAAATAAGCTGAAGTTTTATAAAATGAATTAAATTATTATCAAAATAATATTAATATTGCAATATAAATGTACCCAAATTTATAAAGTATTTTTAATATAACTGATTTAAAAAATAATTAAAAAAATAGTATTAATTAAAATGAGAATTTAAATTTAGACAATTTATAAAAGTATTTATAAGATGAAAATAAAATTGATAATTTATAGTTAATCATAAATTAATAAAATTAAATAAAAGACTAAAATCAAATATAATAATAACAATAATCTAATTATGATTAATATTATTAATAGTAATAGCTGTAATAATAATTTAATTAGTAATAAAATTAAATATAATAAGATAAGTAGTAATTTTAATAATAATAATCAATACAAAAATAATAATAATAATTGATATACAAATAGTAATAATAATTATTATTTTAATAACAATAAAAATAGAAATAGTAATAATAATTGAATTTATAATTAAAATAATAAAAATTAAATTAATAAGATTAGTCATTTTAATAAGAATAATAATAAACATAAATATAGAAATAATAATAATAATAAAATCAATAATAAGCCAATAGATAATTTCAAAATATAATATAAGTAAAATAAATATTAACCCCTTAACACATTTAATTCAATCAAGAAAATCATTTATAAAATAAAAGTTGTGTTAAACTTTTGAATAATAATTCCATTAAAAATAAAAATAATAATATTTAAGATAATAATTTTAATAGTTAAAATAAATAAATGAAAAATTTTGACTTATAAAATATAATGATTTAAAATATTTAATAATAATAGTAATATTTAAAATAAAATGAAGAAAATTTAAAAAAAAATCAAGAAAATTAATAGATTTAAAGTATCAATAACATATAAAAAACAAACTTAAAAAGTATCAAAAGGAGCAATGATAACAGTAGATCAAATTCAGTATAAAACAATAATTAAAATAGTATATAATAACTTTAAAATGGATTGTGTAAATTAAAAAATTTAAGATCAAAATAATGATTAATATTTAAATTTTGATAAAAAATTCATGTTTATTATAGATTGATTGAAATATATAAAAACTTATAGATTTTATTATATGCTTGATTATATTAAAATAACAAAAATATTATTTAATATATATTAAATAATATTATAATATAATTTTCATAATATTATATATTATTCTAATCATTATTCTTAAATAAATAATTATAGATTTCAATTAAATAAATTTCAGTTAAATAAAGTATTTTAAATACATTAAAAAAAATATTAAATTATATTAATTAATAAAAATAAATTAATTGTCTATATAAGATAATTTATCAATGTTTATCTACCATTTCATAATACTCATTGTCATAATCATTAGAAATTTTTTTTTTATTGTTATTAAAAAATAAAAAGTCAATAAGTGACCTGTTCTTAGTTTTTTTTTCAAATAGATAAAAAATAATAAAATAAATAGTAAAAACAATCACCCAAGCAGAGAAAACAAAACTCAAAATCATTGTAAATAATTCAAGTGCTGGACAATTAGATTCCTCTTAAAAAATATAAACATTTAGAGTATAAATTATAGAAACTATATCGTAAATAATTGAAATCCCAATAAAAGTATATACAATCATTGTAACTAATACAGCTTTATCGCTGATTGTTGCTAGGAAGTTCTGCAAAACATTTAGAGCATTTAAAAATGTGAATATAAATATTAAACAAAAGAGAACCATATTTCCATAATAAATCCAATTCAGTAATTTTAAATGAATTTCATCTTCATATTCACATTTATTATTTTAAAGATAAGTTTTTGTGCAATAAGATATTAACAAAATTATCAAATTATTTTTTAGAATTAATTTTTTCAAATTAATTTTGTTATGTCTCATGTTATAATAATACATTTTTGTTTTTTATTTATATTTATAAATTTGATTATGTTATTTTATATATATTATATATAATATTATTAAATTTTTATAATTATTTTTTATATATTTTAACATTATTTTTTTAAAAATATCATTTACATTAATTTAAAATATTTATCTTATTATTTTATTTAAATATATATATCAAATATATTATTTAATTTTTAATCAAAATACTATTAAATAATTTAATAAAATAATTAATAAAATTTTATTTCAAATTATCTAAAATATTTATAAATAATATTCATATTAAATTTATTAAAAGACAGAACTAAATAAATATAATTAAATTTATTTAATTTAAAGAAAATGTATTATTATTTTTTATATTTTTTATGTATTATAAATTAATTATTATCTTTTTAATCATTTTTCTTGATTACTTTTTTTACTACTAGTATTATCATCATCTGATTCCAAAGTTTCAATTTAGGCACTCATACTTTTTGATCTTAAAATTTTTTTTTTTTCAAGATTAAAAATTATTTTTTTTGCAAATTCTAAATCTCCCTTAATTTCTAAAGTTAATAAAATTTTTACCTTCAGGGTTTAAGGCCTATATTAGTCCATTCCAATATTAGATAACATTTTCAATATTTTAATCACATTCTTTTAAAAGCGGTAATATTTTTGTAATAGCTTAAACTTAAGGTAAAACAAAAAACTTAGCAAATCCTATTTAACTTTAAGCTATATTTGTTGTGTCCCTGTCCATCAAATAACTTATAGGTAATTTCAATTCCTTTTCTTGATCACCCTGTATTAATGATTATTTTATATTATAACAATATTATTATGATATTGTTATATTATTATGATATTATGATGATAAAATGATATATATACTTAATTCCAAAATTCTTCAATGACAAATATACTCCACTATTTGGAAACCTCTAGAGTCCTAAGCATATTGCTAATATCAGCAGTATGAATGATTTGTTCATAAATAATAAGAGAGTCTTCTTTAGAAAGAGAATTGATGTTAAAATTATCTTCATCAATTCTTTTATTGAAAGCCATTAGATTTTTAGCATGATATAAGTTATCAGTCGCTAATACATTATGAATCATTTATTCTCTCACTATTTTGAATTCTGAACTAGAATAGTTTTTGTAAATGTTAAATTTAGGGTCTTGCAAAATCTGGAAAGTCATTGAAATGTGATGATTCTCCAAAGGACTTTTGTCATTGTATCTAATTGCCAGTTATGATCTCATCATTATCATAAAGTTATTTGTAACACCTCTATTACATTTGTTTATATTAAGATATTATTATTAATTTATAATTATAATAGTTATATTATGAAATCATAATGGTATAATTATAATTTATAATTATTTTAATTTGAATCTATAATTACGGGTGTTCAAGGTCATGAACAAAAGCTGAAATAAGTAAGTTGATCTGGTCAAAATCACTAATTTAAATTAAATTATTAGCTTCACAGCTGTTCATTATAAAATAAGTAAATTAAGCCACGTCTACTGCATGGATATGATTATGGTAAGGATTTTCAAAGTAACTTTCTTATAGCTTCTTAACAAAATTTTAACATGTTTTCTTATCAATTTTTAATGTCTAATAATAGACTGATTCCTCAAACATCACCTCAAAACAAGTCATCATCAAATTATTTCCTGTTATTTTATGCACTTTAAAAATATCAAATTCCACTTTTTTTATGTTCTCCTTTATGTAAAAAATATCGTTTTAAGCTAAATCTTCAAGATGAATTATCTATATATCTTGTATCAAATCTACTTTTTATGCATTTTTTATCAGATTATTCTATCTAACTTGTTTTAAAAATTTGTAAGAATCTTCACATTGTTAATTATTAAGCTCATTAATAACTATTAATTATTTATATTTATTACTTGATTCGCTTAAATTATTATTTTGCAATGCGGATTTTAGTAATAATTTTTTATCATTTGATTCTTCTTTTTCATTTTAAATATTTTTTATATAATTTATTAATTATTATTCTTAATTTATCAAAATTCCACTTCTTCTAATTAAAGCTTTTTATTAATTACTTTAGTTTTACTATGAGATTTAACTTTGTGATTCCAATTCTTAGATAAGCTTTAAAAAAATAATAAATTTATAAACAAAATATAAATTATTAATATTTTACTTATTAGTAAATAAATAAATATCTAAAATAATTATTGACACCAAAAATAAATTTTAAAATAAATTGATTATTAAAATAGAAAATTTTTAGTAATCCTAATAATATTAATATAAAAGAATTAAAAAAAGACTTCATAAAATAATTATCATTATTTTGTTCAATTTATGATTAATTCACTTTGATGGTATTAAAGATTAAGAAAAAAAAGAAATATATTACTTCTAAAATAATAGAAGAAAAAAGTAGTATTTTATTCACATTTAAATTGCTTTCAATGATACATACAAAAAATAATAAAAGAAGATAAATTTTTTATTGATTGTATAAAGATTTTTATAATTTTTTTTGATTTATTTATTAATTTGTTTTAAGTATTTTTTGCTTTAATAATAATTATAAATAATTACTTAAGTTTACTTTATTATTTAAAAAATAAATTCATTTAATTTATCATCTATTTCTTAAATCAATGAGAAGTTTTAAAATTATTATTTTTTGTCATCATTTCCTAATAAATCATTTTTATTTTTAAAAAAATCAAAATTAGCATTGTCTGTAAACATTACTGATTTATTTTTTCGATTAATAATATTTTTTTACTTCATTTTTATATAAATATCTTAATATATTTTATAAAAATAAATAATTTCTAATAAAGATTAGAATGTTAAATTACTTAAAATAATAATGATAATGATAAAAGTGAAAATAAATAATACTAAGAATAAAATATAATTATTGATAATGTTTTTTAATAAAAAAGTGATTAATTTAGAAAAATAAAATTATGATAGAATAATAAAAAAAATAGAAATATTAAATTTTTAAAGAAAGAATAAAAGTGTAGATAAGAATTTCACAAGGTGATAATATTTGAACAGCTTTTAGAATTGTTTTTGGCAATGACATGAGATTAAGTGAGAATAATTTATCGACTGTGATATTAAATAAGTTGAGATTAATTTGGCTTAAAATCAACCTTTTCCAACATGCGATCTAAATCATCCTGTAAGTGATTGGTAAGTAGGTCCCCATTGCTGAGCACAAATATCTCCTTATTTCTTGAAAAGCATTGACAATTTCCCATTTTATATTATTATAAAAATCTAGTAATATTTCATAAATTTTATATTTTATTTCAGAAATATTCTTGGTAGCTCACATTTTCATTCTAATAATCTCTGATGTATTCTTCCAACGCCCTATTTTTTATTAGTTCTTTCATTTGAAGCTCCTTCCTTTTATATTTTATTATCATTACCTAGTAACAGGATCAAATTGTCCTAAATGCTCTAAATGAAATTCTATGTCCTTTTTTTCATAACTTATCCCTGAACTGGAAATCATAGGACAATTAAACACTTCTAATGTAATTTGACAACATAAAAACTCAGGAATTTCTTTACTTTTATTGTTTCTTTCAAATAATTTATCAAGATATTCTATGTGTTTTTAATATCCTTAGTATTACTTTAAGTAATTGCTTATTTTATATAAAATGTTGTTTTTTATTGTCTTTTATTTGAACTTCTCGATTTTTTTGAGTTTGTTCATAGTGTCTTAAATGATATTGTGGAATTCTTCTTGCTATTTTTAGTCTAGAGACTAAATAATAGAAAGAGTAGATTCTATATTTAAAATATATATTTTTTGTTATCGAAATTCATCATTATCTAATATTAAGTTGCCTAAAATTTATAGCTTTAGAATAAGATGCTTCATGTTGTTTTTCTCTATAAGCAAAGATTTCTCAATTGCTATGTAGGCCTATTACTATTAAAATTATCTTTACTTCTTTGTATCTATGTAATTATTTTAATGCTCTACATTTGTTTGCATAGACTATTGAATTATTATCATCTAACTCCTGATTTAATAATTAACACAATATATTATTATATATTTACTAGTGATTTTTCATAGAATTCCAAAGCTTGTTTATATTGTCCATTCTTAAAAAATTAATTTCCTTATTCTTTTAATTCTTAATGAATCATAAAATTATTGAGTAATTGCTAATTAACTAATTGCTATAAAATTTATTATGATATAGTTTGTACAATAATTAAAGTAATAGTAATTATTATAAAAATAATAATAGTAAAATTAATATTGATAATATATATTATATATTAATTATAATAGATATTAATTACGTGTTATAATAATAAATAAAAAAAAGCTAAATAAATAAAATATATAATTAATTGAAATAGAAGATATAAATAATAAAATATATGATGGCGGAAATTCATAAATAATAAGAAGAATATTAAAGAAATGAGTTTAAACTATATGTAGGGGATTTAGATGAGAATTTTAACTCAACAATATTAAAGAATGTATTTGAACCGTATGGAGGAATATCAGCAGTTGTAATCCAATCTCGTAGAAGGATTGGTGAGAGATATTACGGAATCGTGAGTTTTAATTCTCATAAAGATATGGAAAAGGGAATGTAGTTGGATTAACAGGTTGTCTTCAATAATAGAATTTGAGTTTGCATTTATAAGAGTTATTTTGATAGGGTTGATTCTGATCTTTATCTTAAAGGGGTTGCCTCTCTAAATACTCACGTTATTAAGTCTTATATGAGTTAGTTTGGACATGTATTACTATCATTATAACATTTTAATATTAATATAATAATATTCAAAAAAATATACCTATATATTATTATTTATTTTATTAATATCATATTGCTATTTTTATTTTATTATTATTATTTTAGAATTATCATCATTATCATCATTAAATAATTACAATTATAATAAAATTAATAAATTAAATTTTAGGTTTTTTCTGTGAAAATTACACAGGATAAATCAGGTGCCAATCTTAATTATGGTTATTTGTCTTTTGTAAATAAAGAAAGTAAAGATAATTGTTTATAATCTGCTAAAGATTAAAAATTAACAATAAATGGTTGTTAAATTCAAGTGTAAGAATTTAAACCTTTTAATAAAAGATAAAAAAATCAAAACAACATTTTTATAAAAAACCTAATTGGAAATAATTAAGAAAAAATAACAGAAGAACTTTACAATGAAGCTAAAAAATATGGATAAATAATAAGTCATATTGTGAAATTTGAGTAGAAATTATAAAAATATTTTGGATTTATTTGTTATAAGAATTCAGAGGATGCAAAGGTAGCGTTTGAATAATTACAAAAATTAAAAATAAACCATGAAAAAATAGAAGTGAACTGGGCTTAAAAGAAAGAAGAACGAACTTAATCAAATATTTATAACTTAAAACAAAACATAAAAAAAACTAACATATTTTTAAAAAACCTTTCAGAGAGCACAAGTGAAGATCAATTAAAAGAAGTATTTAAGAAATTTGGATAAATAACTTCAGTATGCATAAAGAATCCAACATTTACACCTTCTCATATACAGCATAAAACTAAATTTGGGTTCATTAACTTTGAGAAAGAATCTATGGCTTAAGATTTATTAAAATAAGTGGAGAGCAATTAGGATTTGGAGGAAGTTAAAGAGTTATTTTTCAATAATGAAATTTATGTGGTCCTCTATAAACCAAAGGAGGAGTTAGAAAAGAGTAAAGTTAATAAAAAATTGTAGTTTAATTAGCAAAATATCATGTAAATGATGACTCAAATGAGTAGTAATCCATAAATGTTTTTCCAGACTATGTAATAAATGATGATGATGAATATGATGATGCTTAATAAAAATTTACCTAGAAATTATCAAAAAAATAATATTATGCCTCTATTTAATTTTAATTAATAATCATAATCATAGTTTAATTTTAGTGCTTTTCCAAAATCAAATTTATAGTAAAATAATTTTGCTGCTTATTAATATAAAAATCAATAGTAGCCTATTCCATAATAATTATAATAATAAAGTTTTGTATAAAATTATTAATTAAATCCTTCTTTTAAAATCACAGTTGCATCTTTAAAAGAAAATCTAAATGTAATTTTATAATTATTATCATAATTAGGAATTTTTAAAATATGATCAAGACAGGTAGAGAAGTTTATTAGGAGAATTATTATTTCCTTAAGTAAATAAGTATGCTGAAGATAAAATTTAAGCACCTAAAATTACAGGAATGTTAATTGATTTTGAAGTTTTTGAAGTAACTGAAATTCTTGAGTTTTTAGAAAATGAAGAGCTATTAAAAGAAAGAATAAAAGAAGCTGAAGAACTTATAGAAAATACATCTCAATTGTGATATTAATTAATTTTACTTTTATATTTTACATTCATATAATTTAATAAAATATAATTAATAAATATATTTACTTATTTATTATTATTTTTTAATATTCATAAAATAATATTCTATTTTATTTTTTTTTTATGCAAAATTTGATAGTAATTAAATAGAATATTTATTAAAAGAGTTTGAAACGTTGGCTCAATTCATCAATAAGTATTTTATAAAAAAAATAACTTATCAATTTTAATTTAAATTTATGAAAAAATTGTTATATAACTATATCAATCTTAATATATTTTATTTTTATGTAAAAAATAAATTTAAATTTAAAAAGTTCAAGATGAAAATAATGAATTAGAAATTTTTAAGAATTTAAATAATAAAATTCAATTATAATAATTAATAATTGAATTAATTATTAATAATCAAAAATTAAAATTCTTTAAATTATTTTAAATTAAAATCAACTGAATTTTTATCAAATTAAACTATAATATTAATTAAAAATAAAAATTAATCTGTTAAAAGTTTTAATATTATTGAAAGTGAAACAATTAATATTTATTAATAACAAAATAAAATGATAATCATAAATTTAAAATATATTTAATATATTATATTTAATTCAATGAATTAATCAATATGATACAAAATAAACAATTAATCTAAAATAAAAAAATAAATTAATATAATAATTTAATTTAAAATATTTATTAAAATAATTTTATTAATTAATTCTCTCTAATTAATGAGAAATAAGAATTTTAAATTTTATAAAAAAAATTATTAAACTAATTTATTTTTGATTTTAACAAAATTATTTTTAAGATTTACAATTAAAATTGATATTTTTAGATTATCTCAATTAAAATATTAAATTTTATGTTTATTTTTCAAATATAAACTCATTTAATTTATAGAAATAATAAAATAAAATTTTAGTAATTTTTTAAATTATAAAATGAAAATAAGTTTCTGTTTTTTTTAATTGAAAAACGGATAATAATAATAAATTTTCTATATTTTTTAAAATATAAATAAAATAAATTCATTGAATTATTACTGAATTAATTAATAGATAATATATAAATATTGATTAATATAATATATAATAAATAGTTTGGATTATAATTATTAACGATTATTATAATTGATTAAATATATTAGTTGTGTGAATTCTGTATCTTTGAAGAGTATATAAGAAAAATATCTTAACGTTTATAAATATAATAATTAAAAGAAAAAGAAAAATGAACTAGATCAAAGAATACTCTGAAAAAGAAATGACTAGTTTCAAAGCCAGCTTTAAACTAGTAAAAGCAGCAGATTAAGACAAAAGATTCGGGAAAATATCAATTTACAAGAATGCTTCAGAACATTTTGTATTTACCTTAAGCAAGACATTCTAGAACAAAAAGGAATTAGAAGTATATTTAAAAGAACTAAAGTCAAGAGATGATTGGACTTGGCACGAAAACAGAGCTTCTGTAATTGCATTCAACAAGTTGATTCAAGAAGGAATGTGTGGAAGCCAATATGGAGTGACTCTAATTACAGATTATTTTGAAGTAACTCTTTAGAAGGAAATTGAGAAGAGAGCTTTGGAAAACAATAGGTATGAAGAAGAAGAATTATGGTATGCTCTTTGTACTTTGGTAGATTTATTAGCAGCCTGGGAGAAGAACAAAATATATCATGGAGATATTAATGGAAACAATCTATGTCTTAATACTTAAGGTTAGCTGAAAGTTTATGATAATTCTATTGTGGCCTAACACAATAATGCCCTCACAAAGACTCACAATAGTAATGAGGCTTGTTATTTGTCACCAGAACAGTTAGAAGCTATTAGGACTAAGAATCTTAAGAAGTCTTATGATGTGTTTAAATCTGATGTGTTCTCATTGGCGATGACCATTATGTGTATGGCCAATTTAAAGAATAGTAGTTAGTATTATTAATGGACTAATAATGAGTTTAACTATAAGGCTTGTGAAGCTGATTTGGCTGCTTTGACTTAGTATTACTCTGAATAGTTTGTTTAGACTTTGAGGTCTATGTTATAAATTTAAACTGAAAGTAGACCAAATTTCACTGAATTGAAATAGCATTTGAACTAGCCTAGAACAATTATTTAACCTCAATAGTAAGTGCTGTAATAACCTGTCTTAAGATAAAGTGTATCTCACTCCTAACCAATTATTGAATAACATCCTCCTATGAGAACAAGTATTGTTTAACCTTAGATTATTTAACAACCACCTTAGATTATTTAATAACCACCTGTAATTATTTAATAACCACCTTAGATTATTTAATAACCACAATTAGTTTAAGAATAACCACCTATCATGAGATCTAGTATTGTATAACACCCAACTGTTATTCAATAGTAACCAACTATTGTTCAATAACCTATCATATAATCAAATGTTGTTTAATAACCAATTGTTGTATAGTAATAACCTATTGTGAGACCTAGTATTATCTAATAATAACCAGTTATAGTAAATTAAGGTAATGTTATTAGATAATCTGGAAATGTTGTTTATAACCCAAATAATGTAAGTAGAACTTCATACAATCCAAATGTAATTCAAAATAGACCATAAGTTGTCTAAGGATCTTATCCACCATAATCTAATGTAGTATCAGGAGGAGGTATTTATATTAAATTTTATTAATTTTATTATTATTTTTTAGCTATTAGTCATGAATAAATGTAGTAGATGATATAATCAGGATTAGTTAAAAGAGGACCTAACGGATAACTCACAAAATGATTTTACAAATTATATTAATTCATATATTACATTATTAAATAATATATTAAAAATTATTTTTAAAATCAATCAATTAATGTTTATTTGTATTATTAAATATTTTTAAAATTAGAATTTATTTTTTTGTATAATCATATTTATTATTTTATCTCAATAAATTTTCTTATAAATAAAATAATAAAAATATTAATATTAAAAAAATAAAATAACAAAAAATAATTTATTTTTAGGAACAAAAATAATTCATAATAAATTTTTTTATAGTAAACAAATATTTTTTATTTTGAAATTTAAATTTTATCATGATGGAGTTTATATAATATTTTTTAACTTAGCATACATTTAAATTCGTCAATATTTTATTTTGTATGGACTGTATATTTTTTAATATAAAAAAATTAGAGTATAGTTACTTATAAATTCAAAATATTTTTTATAAAATAAAATATAAATCAGCTACTATCATAACATTTTAGCATATTTTTCATTAATTTTTTAAATTCCTTATAGCTTAGACTTCCACTATCATCTTTATCATATTCATAGAAATAATCTTCTAAAATATGATTATTTAAATGAATATTTCCTAATGAACGAAGAATATGATGTACACATCTCATATATTCATTAAAATTCAAACC
>Ga0315908_10002548_pt1 | contig 13287 bp, 6 predicted proteins | sample LakEriMetagenome_12_FD_203520 | JGI IMG/M metagenome (GOLD analysis project Ga0315908, IMG submission 203520) | Freshwater fungal communities from buoy surface, Lake Erie, Ohio, United States - Buoy 4 MA124 | ecosystem: Environmental > Aquatic > Freshwater > Lake > Lake biofilm | place: USA...
TATATCTAATGTGGAAAGCATCACATTTGGAGGATGGGGAGTAAGTGCAAGTCAATCAAGCAAATACATGTAATCCAATGAATTCACTGAAAATACTATTAGTTTCCAAATAGGAGAAATTATTATTCAAAATAGATCTTTAATATAAGATGTTAGAACTGTTAAAGTTAAAAACACAGTTAAAGCATTAATTTAAAAAAATGTAACTGAGTTTTTAGAAACTTATGGACCTCATGTTGTAATTGGATATTAAACTTATGCCAGTTTTTATGGAACTTGTAGTGTGCATTCTTAATTTACAAAAAGCATGAGTGAATTATAAGCCAAATTTGATATTAGTTATTCTGATGTTTTTAATGTTGGAGGATCTGAAGAATTCAATTAAAAAGTATCTGATATGTAAAATCATATTACTATTCAATGTGGAACAAAATCTGATGGAGGAGAAATTGCAACTGTTAAATTTGATGAAAAAACTGGAACTAATATTTATGAATAATATTTATAATGGCAAAGTAATCTATAACCATATAAAGATATTGTTATTTATGATAATTGGCTAAATATTGCTGAAATTGATGAAATAGTTTCAAAATTAGATTATAATGAAAGAATTAAATTCATGCAATATGAAATAAGTTAAACATTAATGGACTAACTTTCATTCGAAAATTCTAAATTAACCTTTTTAATGAATACTGTGAAAGAATAATTATCAAGTCCTTGCTAGAAAGCAGAGGTTAAAATTTAATTAAATGATCTTTATCTTAGATTAAATGAATTATTGAGAAGATATGATTTAATTACTGAGTCAATATTAGTATAAATTCAAGTGGATTCAAGTTTATTAAGTCAATACTTGAAATATTTTAGTTTCTCAAATGAATATGATTCATTCAAACAACTTTTATGTAAACCAGATCCTGTTTCATGTATATCAGATTTATATATTGTCTAATGTACATATTCAAATGATAGATATAATTTACTTCCTCCTGGATATACACTTATTGATAGTGATATGTCCAAAGGAACAACAGGACCTCATTAATATTTAGCATACAAAACAGGAATGTCAGATACTACAGATATTATTAATGATATTAGTCCACAATGTGAATAAAATAGACCTTCTAATTGGCCTTAAGCTCCTGGAAATTTAGGAGGTAATATTAATAAAGGAAATACTGGATGTGATTTATTTATGTATTATAGAAAATCTGGAGAAAATATTTGTATTAAGGAATTGTTTATAGCTTATGGAAAAGGATATACTCCTCCTAATGGTTATCTTGTTATGGGAGAAGATTTAAATAAAGGGAACTTAGGAGATTATGCATGGTTAGTTGGTAAAAAGTAAAATATTGAAAGAATAAAATCATTAAAAGAAAATAATTAGATGATTAGCGACTCTAAATTTTTGAAAATATGATTCTATATACAATAATTTATTTTTAGATTATATTATATAAGCATCAAATACTAAATTATTAAAAGATAAAAATCAAAGAATAATTATACTATATAAAGAAATCATTTTTTATTAACTCTATTTTTCTTAGAGTTTTCTTCTTTTTATTTAGTAATTTCCTCCATTTCATCCCAATCCAAACCTTCTTCACTAAGTTCTTCCTCCTCATCAAAATCAGATTCAAAATCATCATCATCCTCTTCATCAGAATATTCACTTCCGCTTTCTTCAACTACTTCTTCCTCATTTTCTTCTACAGTAAATACACTATCTTCATCTTAAACATCTTTTTCCTTGATTTCCTATTCACTTTCATCTTCCTCTTCATCAAATAAAATTGCACTCCAACCTCCATCCTCTATAAATCCCTCTATGTCTTATTTTATTTAGTTCATCACCATCACCCAATTTAAGTTAAGAGTTCCTTCAGAATAAAGTATTTCCATTTAACTAAATTATTATTGAAATTTTCAATATTTATTTATTATAAATTGAAATATTATTGTAATAAGATAATTACTTTAACCAGTTTTTAACAGCTTCAAGGGATTCAACAGGAATAGCACTAATTCTAACAACTGGTTTATCATAATCTTTAAAAACAAAAGAAAGATCAAAGTTTCTTAAGCCGAACTAAATTCTTTCAAAATAAGCAACCTCTATTTCATCCAAACTCATAACAAAGAAAGGTGTTTCAGATAAACTGACTAAACAATGAACAGTAGGCTTCAAAAAGACTTGACTTCTTTAAGGAGTGCCATAGAATCCTAACTATTTATAAGGAATATCAAAGACAAAATAATCCTTAGTATATTATTAAACAGACTTAACAAACATCTCAAAATCTTGATTAAGTTTTTTTCTCTACTGCTTTTCTCTTTCTTCTTACTCATACTCATCAACATCATAATTATTCCTTCTTCCTCTAATATCCAGATCTTCAGTCATGATTCCAGCCTCGGTGTAAAATTAAATATCATTGCTTTTCTTTTTCCCCACCATTATTGGTCTATGTAGATGTAAATGAATCAAAATTATCATTTCATTATCACAAGGTTGGAAAAATCCATGTTTCACATTCCTGTACAATATATCTAAATAATCAGATTTGTTACTTGTAGTGTATCTAAATCCATTCAAATGTGCTTCTAATGATCCGCTTATTTTCTTACCTGTTAAATTAGGTCTTACTTTTAAATCATTCATTAAAGGTCTTTTGCCTTTATTTAGCTGGATTTGCTCTTAATTTTATTCGACTTCATTATCAGCTTATTTAGATTCCTATTGTTATTTAATAACTTTCTGAATATCTTTGACTTTCTTTATGATATCATTGGCTCTTTAGAAATCTGTCATTCTTATAGTAATTTCTCTGATAAATCCATCTTACTATTTGTTTTCTGGATAATTGATCGGAACTAAAGCTCCTCCCTAAACATGGAAATTGAACCTCAAACTTACAAATCTACCCTCCTCATGCTTACTAATATTTTTTATTACTGCTGCATTAAAAATTACGAATTCTCCATCTATAGGAATTAAAACTGCATTATTTTTAAGATCAACATGGACTTAGTTCTTTCTCATTTATTAATATTCGTTCTCATTTTAATAAGTTTTTAAATTTTCTGCTTTGATTTAAGTATTCTTCATAACTCCTTATTTGAACTCACCATTCCTTAACCTTTAAATTAATTCTTACTATTTCTACTCCAACAATTATTTCTAATGCTCCTTCCTCTCTTTTTCTTTCTATTCATTATCATTGACATTCTTATTATTAACAATATTTCTCTATCTTGTATTATATCTCCTATTATTATTTTCAACATTCTAATTAGACTATTTTTAATTTGAATTCTGTTAAGGCTGCTTTTATTTTTACTTCTATTCTAAGTTATCATCAGAATCATCATCAATTTAATAACTAATATCCTGAAATTTTCTTGCAATATTGTTTGTTAGTGATTCTCCTTCCTCCTTCCTTACAATAACAGTGTCTGCAATCATCACAGCATACTTTTAATTCTTAGTTTGATCAAACAAATCATTGGCACTTATACAGATATTAAATACCATGTTTTCCTTAAGAATATTATCATTTTTCTGATTAATTATCAAATTGCTTTCTCTAAACTCCAATCCTATTCCGAACCCAAAATTAGACATTAACTTTTCTGACAACTTAAATTAAATAATATGGTTTTCTTTGGTCTTAATAAAAGACAAAGCTTCATCATACAACTTAGAAATAAGTTTATTGGCTTTTAACCTTTCAATTATAAACTCGTGTAATTCTAACAACAAAGTATAGATTTATTTCTATTAATTAGAGGCATTTATAAACAATGTACGAACCAGATTAGCATTATATTCACAATATTTTCCTCCTACTGAACAAATAATAACATCAGCTGAAAGTTTGTTGTTATTACTCTCTGCCTATGGTCTTAAATCATAAATTCCTCCTGATTAAACTATAGGCATATATGATAGATCTGTCATTGCTGCTAATAGTCCGAATTTCTTTTCCAGCAATTGTTATTCCTTCTGATTTGAAAGCAATTTCTCTATTTTGTTGCTGATTTAAAGGTGTGTTAAGTAGCTTTCGCTATCAATGCATTCTTCAATTTCTTCAATTAGTTTGTTTTCAAAATGTAAACATACTCTTGCTGCTTTCTTTATTTCGATCAATTCTTCTTCATCTTTTATGCACAGACTTTCCTAAATTAATGGCCCTATTTCTTTATTTATTTCTATCACTTATTCACTGTTGAATTTTTCTAGTTCTTATATATATTATCCCAATTATTTCTCTTTTAATAAGCTACCTCCTTTTATCTATTCTCCTTTTAAATCTTATTTTATAAGATCATATATTCCAACTAAGTCATCTTTTAGGTTTTGTATATTTATCAGATGTAAAAAATTATCTTGATTGTTCTTTATATTCCCTATTTATTAAACTTATAAATTATTAATTTTATTTTCATACTTTTTTTATCATTAGCTGCTATAATTACAATATTTTTAGTAATGAATATTATAGATTCATAAAACTCAAAACCAAACAACCAATTATAGATAGCAGAAACCTTAATTTTGATAGCTTCATCATCATCTTTACCATTAACAATAATGACAACATTTATTTATTCATTTAAAAAATTCTAAAAAATTTAAAAAAAATTATATTTACATCTTTCCATATTTTTTAAAATCTTTTTATTCTTTCATAAAAATTTTTTTGTTTAATATTCAATTCGTTATTCATTATAAAGATTTTTATTACTTTATAAATTATCTAGCGCCTAATTATATTACAATTAAATAAGCATTTATATTTAAAAATTTTATTATATTTATTATAACTATTATTATTTTATAACTTAAATTATATGAGTAACTAAAAGTAATAAAGTTTTGATAGTAATCATAGTTCATCATTAAATCTTAATAAAGATAATAATCTTTTTAATAATATGATAAATATGAAATCAAGAAAAATTAGATTATCAACAAAAGATACAAAAAATATATTAGATTCTCTTATTAATGAATTAGATTCTTTCACTTAAAATTATAATAAAAAAATAAATGAATTATAATCCAATATTTAAATTAAATTAATGGTTGCTTTTTAAAAATCAATTTAATCTATAATGAATGAGCTATAAGATTATAAAAATTAAATTTTATAAAAAAGTACAAACTAATAACAATTAAAGTAACTTTTTATTTTTATTATAGTGATATTTATTAACTTTAAAAAGAAAATAAAAAAATGAATTAATAACTCAATTCATTAACAAATTAATAAATTAATTTGAAAAATGTAATTTAAAAAAAATAATAGTTTATAGATGGTAATTAACTATAAATATATTGAAGATTTCCAAAAGGATAATAATTAATTCATGAAAGTTGTTGTCAAATAATAATATTAAAATTAAATTTAAGAATTTTAATCTTAATAAATTCAAGAAAAGTATTCTTAATTATTTAATAAAATTAATTAAAAATATAATAACAAATAAAAAATTATAGAAAAATTTATTGATGAATTTTCTGGTTATTCTTAATTAAAAGATGAAAGTTTTTTAACAAATATTTAATAAAACAATTCTAAAGATTTTGAATAATAGTATAAATGATTAAATAATATAATAAATAGGAATATCTTAATTTAATAAGAAAAGTTTGATAAATTAAAAAAGGAAAATGATGAATTAAAAGAATAATTATAAAAAATTAAAAATAAATAACAAAATTTATTCTATAAAAATGTGAATATTTCAGAAATTTATGATTTTTTTGAAGAATGCATTAAAAGTATATTGAAAAAAATTTAGCACAGAAAATTTATAAATAACAATAATAAATAAAATTTAGCTATAGACGATTAAAAATAATATCTTTTTTTACAGTAAGAATTAAAGGATTTTAAATATTTAGATAAAATAAATCTATTTATTTAATTGATTTCTCATGAAAAAGTACTAGAGATATTATGAATATTAATATTTTCTGAATAATGTTGTAGTTAAAACTGTATCACAAATTTATCAAATTCAGAAAGATAAGGATTAAAAAATAGTTTTTAAAATAAAGAATAATTTCATTTAATTTTAGCAAAAAAAAAATAAAATTCTTTAAATGATTGAGATTAATTAGTTGTTTATTAATAAAATTCATTAAAATTATACATAAAACCTAATTATTTAAATGATAAAAATGGAAAGAAAAGTTTTTCAATCGAGTAATAAAATAGAAATTATTCTATAGAAAATAATAAATTATCATATAATATTGAAAGAAGATAGTTAAAAACCTAATAAAATTATAGAACTAATATAAAATATTGATTTTTATTATAAATTATTATTATATATTGTAAAATCTAAAAATTGATTAATTTATTCAGAATATTCTTAATTAAAAACGTTATTAATTCAAAAACTATTAATGTATAATTGCTCCAGTCTTAATAAATAATAAAATAAAAACTAAATATAACAAATAAATGATGAAAATTTAGACGTTTTTAATATAAAAAGTAATTAATAAAATCAAAAAAATGAACTGATGATGAATTAGTTGTATGAATCTTTTTACAATAAATACAACATAAATGAATAAATAGAATAATAAATAAGAAATAATAAAATATAGATATTGAAAGAAATAATAGATATTTTAAAGGCCTTCACTTTGAAAATTTATACAGAAAAAAACAATATAGTTTTAGAAGAGCCTTAAGAAAAAAATATAGTAAATTAATAAATGGAGATATTTCGCTTCGGTTCTTTTGAGTTAATGACTGAATTTCCAGATTCTGATATTGACTTAGTATGTGTTTTTACTTAGAAATTTAATAAGGACGACACATTCTTCAAACTTTTTCCTAAATACTTAAAAGAAAAATAAAAAGAGAACATTGAAAGCATTTAGTTGATAAAAGATTGCTTTATTCCTTTAATAAAATTAAAATACAAAGGAGTTAAGTTTGATTTGGTGTTTGCTTAAGCTTATATCATCAATGAGTTAAACTAATCATTCGTCCCATAAAATTTAGTCCAATTATTAACCAATAATGAGGAAAATAATAGAAATCTAAACAAAGTAATCATAGATCGAAAATCATAAATAATAATGAATGGGCCTAAAAATGCATTTTTGATAAAAAAATATATAGGAGAATAAGACTATTAAAAGTTTGTTAAATGTTTGAAAATAGTGAAATTCTGGGCAAAATAAAAAGGAATATATTCGAATATTTTTGGATATTTAGGAGGCATTCATTATGCCATAATGGTAGCGAAATTGTGCTTATAATTTCGTTATTTAAATGCATTTGAGACTCTTGATAAATTTTTCATGTATTACTATTCATGGAAAGTGGAAGACCCTATTAGTCTCTAAGAACAAGAAATATAAATAAGTTAAATAAACAATAGTAAATCATTGATGATTTATGGACCTTCAGATTCATCATAAAACATAGCTTCATCCTTCTCTGAGTCTTCATACAATATTTTTAAAAAGAGTTTAAGGAGAGCTAGTTTACAAATAAAGTCAATCCATAAAAAAGTCTCCATTCAGCCTTTGGTAAAGGAGTTTCAATTTTATTAAGATTATAATTATTTCTTATAAATTCAAATCAGCAGCAAAAAAAACGATGACTAATTCAAAGAAATCAAAGGCGCTATATTAAGTAAAATAAAGAATCTTACTTTCTTATTGGAAAATCAGCAATAATTAGAAATTCGTTTCTGGCCAATTCCTTTATATTACCAGTAAGAAGAAAAATATTCTCAATTTTACTATTATGGGTTAAGACTAGAGCTGAATCAAATGATTTGTTTTAAACCTATTATTTTTCAATTCATTAATGAAAATCTCTTGGAACATTTACATTAAAACTCAAATTTGTCTATTAATTTAATTAATGGCTTTCAGCTTTAAAAAAATTCTAGGCAATAAGATATTAGATTAGATGAATTATAAATCGACAAAACTTAATCATAATTTAATTCTGATAATATAAAATTAATGCAATTAGAAATTATGAGAATTAATGGCATTTTATTTAATTGTTAGGATTAATAATAATTACTACTTAATTAAACTTTCTTATTAAATCAATAATGAATAATATATTTATCTTTTATAATTTTGTTTAATAATTTCAAATAAATATATATACTAAATAATATAAATTATATAAGAATTACATTTATTTATATAATATATAAAATATAATTCTGTTGAAATATCAGAATAATAAATAAATAAATATGAACTAAAATAATAATTAAATTTGGGAAGAATGTAAAATATAATGTGAACAGCATCAAGATGAATTTATTAGTCAGTATTGTTAATTTGAAGATTGTAAAAATGATTTATTGCTGTGTAAAAAATGTCCACTAGATAAACATTAAGATCACAAAGAAAGTATAATATAAATTGATTAATATGTTTTGGATATGATTTAACAATAAAAGAAAGATAAAGATTATTAATAATTAATACATAATTCTTTTGCTCATATAGATTCTACTGTTGCTAATTAATAATAATAAGATATGGTTATTTTTAAAAATTTGTAAAAAGAGATGTTTGAAAATATTTAATAAGAATTAAAATAAATATCTATATATTAAGTTGAAAATGATGATAAAATCGAGATAATTTTAGAGAAATATTAATAAGCTGTATAAGGTTTGCATAATGAAGCAATAGATGATGGAAAAAGTCAAAAACAAACATTAATCATAGAAAATACTTCATAACTAGTAGACTTTCTTCATAAAACTCTTAATAGTTAGGAAGCAATATTAGAAGATATTTGTTTGCCAATTTCTTATTTTAAATTATAAATTCTATTAAACTGTAATTCAATTAATAACTTGAGTCTAATAGACACAAAAAATATGGAGAAATTTATTAAGAGTTAATTTTAAAAAGTGAAATTTGATTACAGAAGTTAATAAGAATAAAAATGATAATGAATATTAATAGATTAAATTGAAGTTATTATAAATATTTATAATTAAATTCATGGTTATTATTTGACCTGTTACTATCTCTGGATAGTGTTATTGAGGATGACTCTCTGAATAATTTTATCTTCCTCACCAGAAACTGCACCCATGCTGACTCTTGGATTGTATCTGCAAGTCTAAACAAATAGTTCTACTTCCTTTTCTGAAGGGATACGAAGCACCTTCCCATCAAAAGAATAAATAAGAGATTTTACAGGTTCATAATAACCTTCTCCCACATCTAATAAATTATTATAAAATTATTTAAAATGATAATAATTATAATACCATAAGTTCCTTCAGGTATTGTATGTGGTTTATGATCTTCTTTGGTGAGCTAAGTGGCTCCCGCAGGTTAAATACCATACAATTACTCCTTGTAAAATCTTCTATCTTATTCAGTACAATAAACCCAATCGTTAAATTCATATTTGAGATCATCTTTAAAATAATAGTCTCCCCCTATCATTTTTCCGTTTTCCCATTTTGCCTTATATTTTCCTCCTGAAGGGTAAATTAATGTTCCAAATCCATGAAACTCTCCTTTAAAAAACTCTCCTTCATATATTACTCCATCAGGGTAATAATATTTTCCTTTTCCATGATACCAACCATCCAACATGTCACCTTCATATTTGCTTCCTGTCCATTCACTCATTTTTATTATATGTTAGTTATAATTTTTCTTATTCTAATTTATATTTTTATAAATATTTTTTATATCATGGATTCAAACTCAAATATTCATTAGTCTATTTCTTATTATGATTAATCTTTCTAAAATTCTATGAAGGGAATTTTATCTTTAGTTCGTCTTAGTAAATAGACACAGGAAAATCATAATATTAAAAACCATTTTAATATTTGAAAAAATAAAACTTCTAATTTTAAGATTACTCATTAAAGTCAGAAAATATAAACATAATAGTTATAAAGTTTGTTTTAAAGTAATTATGATAAATTTGATTATTAAAATATTTTATTGAGATAAAAAGATAATGATTAATTTAAAAAATTAGGATTAAATTAAAAAAAAAGAAATGTCAAAGTTGAAGATAATATAATTGTTCAAAAATATCTATAAAATTTAAAAGATACATAGTTTTTAATTGAGAATGAAAAAAGTAAAGTGGATGAAATATTGGGATATCCATTTGAATAAATTAGGATTTAAGAAATATATAATTATAAAAAACATCCTCTAGAAAATTATGATTTTATAGGAGAAAATAAATAATCTTAAAGTTTGATAGATCAATTATTACAAGGAGTTTATTAAGATGCATTCAGTTTATTTTATTTAAGAAATGGAGATTATGTATGGGAATAATGTATAGTTTTGAAATATGATCAAGAAACCAAACTTTATACAATTTAGTAAAAATAAAATAAGTAATTGAAAGATAATAATGATAAAGATGATAAAAATTAAAATATAAAATAAGTTACTAGATTGAATTTAAGATTTAAAAATGAAGATGCCTAAATACTTAAACACAGAATATAATAAGCCAAAAATTACAGATATTAGAATTTATATTCAAAAACATACAATAAAATAACTAGTTAATCAAATTTATCTGAAAACACATTAATTTATAATTAATAATTATTTCAAAACATAATTAAATATACATTGAATTTTTATTATGAATATGACAATAATAAATTTATAGAGTTGATTTCTGAAGTTATTTAACTTTACAATTAATATAATTAGAAATTCATTATATAAATTAATCTTTTCAAGTAAAACATCAGCTAATGGAATTAAGTTTTTAAAAATTAAACTTTAAAAGTAGAACCTATTAATTATGATTATCACTGGAAATAATGTTTAATAATAGTTAATTATAAAAACTCAACTTAGAATTTCAAAATAAAATAATTAATTTATCAAACTTAAAGCTCTTAAAATGATGATGAAGAAGACGAATAAAATAGATGAATAGACAAAAAAGATTTAAAATATTTTATTTAAAATAATTCTTATAATTATTATAAAAATAATGAATAAACTCAATAAAACTAGAGAACAATATTAATTGGTAATGGTTTTCCTTTTGATTTTGAAAATGAAAATAAAAACGAAAATGTAATATTTTAGAAAGATTTTTATGAAGTATCAAAATAACAATTTTAATAAATTCAAATATAACCTTATAAATTTTTTAGTTTTGTTATTCATGCTGTAATTTATATAATTAAATTTTAGATAAATGTGAATTTACAAATTATTAGTCAAACAAGATTAGACCATTTTTTAATTCTTCTTAAATAAAGCAAAAAAATAGTAAGAATAGAAGATTTTAATTGTAAATATAATTTAATATTTTAGATGATTAATTGAATCAGTAATTTATTAAACTTGATAACACTGCTTATACATTAGAATAAATACTTAAATTTGTAGATATAGATTTGAAAGAGTATTTTAAATTTAATTTTAGTAAAATCGAATAATTAAAATTTAGATTGAACAATCTTATCAAAGTACATTTGCATTCTGTTTTTTATAATCTCAAAAAAAATAATTACAAAAAAATTATATCTTTTTATTAAGATTATTTTTTGGTTTATCCTTTTGATAATTCAGATTTTCTATTATTTACTAATATTTAAAACTAATTAATAAATTAAATTTATTCATTAAAAAAGCAAAAAAATATAATCACACTTTAATAATATAAATAGTTTTAATCTTTTAATTAAAATAAACTGATAATAGATAACGATAAATATTATGAAAATCTGATTTTAAATTAAATATAAGAATTATCTCATAAACTATAATAGAATTATTTTATAAAAAGATTTTATTAAAATTATAAGAATTATTAATAAAATCCATATATATGGATTAAAATGAAAAAAGCTAATTTATAAATAGAGTAGAATATTTCTATTGAAAAAAAAATAAAATAAGGTTAAAAAAAATATAATCATAGACATGTTTTATAACTTTTTATAATTAAAGATACAAAAAGGTAAATTTTTTTAAACGGTAAAGCTTAATTTAAAGATATAATAAGCAGATTTTAAAATAAAGAGCAAAAAGAAAAAGAAGTGTAGTTTAAAAAAAAATATTTAGAATAATTGGATGAATCTTATTAAAACCTTTCGAAAAAGTTGGACATTGTAAAAAAATTAAGTAAAAAATTTTAATTGTCTAATAATTTGATAAAATTTGATATTAAATTGAGCTAAATTTAGGATTTCATATTGAAGACAATAATTTATCCTTATGAATAATTACATTAATTATACGAAACTAACTTTTTTGTTAGATAAAAATTAAGTTAAAGAGAAAAAGAAGAAATTTTGAATGATATAATAAAAGATTAGGAAATAATTTATATATTAGAAAGTTAATTAACACCTTTAATTACTTTGCTTCTTTACATTAATAATTTTGATTACATCCTCAACCAAAATGATAATATTATCATTTGCATTAAGGAACTCAATAGAGTTAGTAAGAATTTTTAATCCTATTAAAACGAATTAATCAATTTAAACTAAGATTTAGATTTGCTTTTAAAAATTCCTAACTTTTTTATTATTGGCATTTTCAAAGTCGAAGTTTAAGATGTTAAACTTTAATTATAAGAACTAATTCAAAATCAAATCAATGATATCAAAGTGGATATAATTAAAACTTTTGAAAAATTAATTGAATAATTAGATGAAGAAGTAAAAGCTACTCATGCAAAAATAAATATCAGACCAAGCACGATAGAAGATTTTTTATAAATGAAGGATTATTTATAAGGAGATTAATTAAATGATCAAATTATATAAGTTAAAAAGAAGTTAAAAGAAATAGATGAAATATACAATATAATATAGAAATAATTTATAGAAATAGATGAAAATTATTTGCTAATTTATTTTGAAGGCAATTGTTAATGGATTAAAGAATTAGAACGATAGAAATCAAAAGCTTAAGAAATATTATAAGACAGTAAAGCAAAATTTCAAAAGATATTATAAAAGTAAAAAGATCAAATATTATAGGAACTTTAAATATTAAAATCAGAAATAGACAAATTTTAAAATTATTATGATTATTAAGAATGTATTAATTATAGTCAGTTATGCTAGAAACATATGGAAAATTTAGAAAAGTTATAAGAAGAAGCACAACAAGTGAATTTAAAGGAAGATTTACTGAATTTTAAATAATCAAATATGAATGAAATAAATGATACTAAGAAAAAGTTTATGAAGTATTATGATTTATGGGAAGTGAATATAATAAAATGGAAA
>Ga0315908_10002550_pt1 | contig 13283 bp, 9 predicted proteins | sample LakEriMetagenome_12_FD_203520 | JGI IMG/M metagenome (GOLD analysis project Ga0315908, IMG submission 203520) | Freshwater fungal communities from buoy surface, Lake Erie, Ohio, United States - Buoy 4 MA124 | ecosystem: Environmental > Aquatic > Freshwater > Lake > Lake biofilm | place: USA...
TAATTTAAATTAGATAAAATTTATTTGAATTTTTATTTAAAAATGATCATAAAAATTCCTTCTTCCATTTTAAAAGACGTATTTGTAATTTTATCACAAGTAACTTATTTTTTATTTTATTATTATGATTTACTTTTTTCTTCTTATGAATTTCTATAAAATAACTCAGAACTTTTTTATAGAATATTAATATCAGCATTTTGTTTTATATTTTAATTATTTTATTACTTGTTTAATTAAAATAAATATTTGTTATTATCTTTTAATATTTTATTATACAAATAGATTAACTTAGTTAATTCATTTTATTTTTCTTTTTCTTTTATATTAGCTTAAGAATAAAAGGTTTGATTTTTTTTTAATTGATTTTATTAAATTTAAATGCTATCTTCTATTTTATTTGTTAAATTTAAATTATCTTTTGATATATATATTAATTAATCTATATTTAAATTATTCATTTTTTATTAAGGTTTTTCCAATGATTAATACTAAAATATAATATTGATATTTTTACATATACTTATTTTCTTTAAATTAAATGTTTAAATTAATCTCCATATTCATTTTTTATCTAATTCTTTTTATGTATTTTTAAGTTTTTTTATGAACTAACTTTAGCTAACTAATTGAATTATAATAATTGTAAAGATTTTTATTATGATTATTATTGAATTATTTATTGAAATTTTTGAGATTCTTTATTTATTTATTAATTTTATTTAAAATCATTATCCTATATCTAAATTTTATTTTAACTATGTTTATAATCCATATATTCTTCTAATTTTGGTATATTTTTATAATGTTTATCCTTCATTTAATCTAAAACATTTTTGTTATTTTTATTAATCTAAAATATTTCCTACAATTCTTAAGATGGCTTGATATATTTGTAATTTTGGTATTTAACTTTATCCAACTTATAATAAGTATTTTACTGTCTTAGTTTTTTCTAAAATTATAGCTAAAGTTTTGTTTTGAAATTATTCAAATGAAACGCCTACATTTTAGATTAGAAGAATAACTTATGTTATAAAAAGTTATCTTCATCATTAAAATTATTGAAATTAGTTGTCTTAAATCCTTGTTAAAAGTATATATTTTCATTCGTTTCTATATTACAACTCTAATAATTACTTTGTTACTTAATTAATTTAGTTTTATAGTTTTCAGCTTCAAAATTATCCATTGTTTTTCTAGACAACATAGTTTCGATTTTATTATCATATTTATTTTATAAAACCATTTTTCCATTTATAAATTGCATTTTTTTTTTATAATATGTTTAGCTACTTTGTTAGCTTTATAATCTTTGTTAATTATATTCTTAATTTTTTTACTGATTTTTTTCTGGACTTGATATTCTTGAATTTATAAACTCTTTTTATTCTAATTCTTTCTATATTTACATAAAAATTCTAAATAATTAATTATAATTTGATTATAGATATTTTCTATAATTATAAATTTATTAATAATAATTTTTATATGGAAAATTAAAACATGGTTAATAAAATCTATTAAAATAATCATAAAATAAATAATTTTCTTTTAAATATATTATATTTATAAATATTTATAAAATTAAAAATTTAATAAATAATTTATAATTATTAAATATAAATACTCATATAAATATATTATTATTTGAAATTTGAGATTAGTTAATTTAATTTTTTATTTAATTTATTTAAATTTATAAATTCTATATTTATAAGTCTTTTAAATTTAACTATTCTTTTAACTGATTATTTTATTAAATCAATATATTATTTTCTTTTATATAATTATTACAGATCTAACAATTATTATCGTATTTATAATCTTATTAAATTAAAGAATTATTTTAAATATTACTTTAACCAAGAAATCATAAAATATTTTCATTTGATAATTCATTTTAATCCTGAATTATTTCAGATATTTCCTACTATTCAAATTTAGTTAATATTTTATTTTATTGCAAGTTAATTTCTTATTAAGATTATAAATTAGATTTTTATATGCTTATTTAACTATAAGGATATAATTCCCCAATTATATTTTATCTTAAATTTAAATAATCCCAACTAAAATTTTTGTAATTTTAAATAAAATTATTAATATAATCAATAGTAATCATATCAATTATTTTTTGATTTTCTATCATAATTTAATTTATTTCTTCATATAATTTGACTAATATTTTATCTAATTCATTAGATTATGAAGGATTGTTTACCAAAAGAATTATAACTGTCTCATATAATCTTTGCAATTCTCCTTTTAAATAATTAACTTCATCCTCTTAACAAATTTATGATATGTTATCATCAATATTTGATTATATATCTATATTAAAATCAGTTTAGATTTAGTCTTTTTTTATTTATTTATTTATCATCTCTATTTAATAAATTTCTTAATTATCTTATTAATTATTTAAAATTTATAACATAATTTTTTATTAATCTTATTTTTATTCATTTACCTAAATATATTATTTTTAATTGTCTAATTTTAAAACAACTTTAGTAGTATTTTTTTCATTTTATTAATTCAAAAAATTATTTTAATTGTTGTATTTATTATTGTGTAGATTTTATTATAATTATGATTATTAAAATCAATTTGATTTATCTAAATTATTTAAAAATTTTATATTTTCATTATTACATATATTATTTTGTTAATTTTCATTATTAATGATATTTTATGTTTAATAATTATTTTAAAAATTTTTTTCTTTATTTGTTGTATTATTATTAATTTTAATATTTTAATTTTAATTCATACTATTTTTACTGAAATTTTGATTAGATATATTATTATTTTCATTATTAATAAACTAATTAAAATTTATTACAATTTAGTTTTAATCCTTAAGATAATTTGACTCTTATAAATGAATATTTTGAGATAAAAGTAAAGAATATTGTTGATTCATTGATTCATTATATTAATTAAAAATATTCCAATAATAAAGAGATTCTTTTATAATAGAAATAAAGCTATAATTTATATTCTAGTCATACTGATTTAAAGGAGATATTTTTCTGATAAGTAACTAATCTTTTTTCTCAATCAGAATTTATACATATAAATTTAAGAATTTATTAAGGATGTGATCATTTATTTACTTATAACTTAATAACTGGTCTTTTATTCAAATGGATATATCGAAAATTATTTTTGCAGCTAATAAATATTATTCTAATTTATACTGTAAACTTTCTTAGAAAATACTATCAATAATACTATAACAAATATCAATAAACATTATGATTTTAGGTATTTTTTATAAATTCTGATCAAATAATTAATCTAAAATAAACTTCCTATATTTGGAATATGTTTCAAAATTAGAAATATATTTATTGATGATAATTTTTTTTTTATTTTACATTTTTAATAAAAATATAATATTATCAATACTATAAATTCAATTATTATTTGACAGTTTTTAATTCTTTATATCTTTCATAAAAACCATAGTTATTATCACTGTTTATTTTTTTAAACATTTTATGTTGTTTATAAGCTCTTGGGCAATTCAATATAATACTTAAAGCAAAAACTCCTGATAAATAAATTATTCCAAATCTTTATAATTTTGTTAATTTATATAACGTTTTAATTATCAAAGAGGAAGTTTTAAAAAGAAATTTAAATCCTTTGAAAACTTACTTCATTTTTCTAAATTTAGAAAACATATGATTAAATAATAGATATAAATATGAAGAATAAATATTAATTATAATGATTATAAAAATAATGATATGTATATAATAATTAAGTTTGGATATAATATTAAATTATATATTAATAGGAATAAGATAAGATTAATAATAAAAGATTATTGATAATAATGAGAAGGTAATTCAAAAGTTTATAGAGAGCTTTAAACAGCAGAATGTTTAGCAATTTGACTAAGGGTTAAGGAAGTACTTTAGTAAAAAATGAACACCTTTAATTTTCAAAATCAATTTTAACAGATTTTGGAGATTTAGAACTAGGAAATATTCCTGAAAGTTTGAGATATATTAGAGAACATGAGAGAAGCAGATTATAAAATGGAATTTAGGTAAATAGTGAGAAGATGAACAGCGAATTGGTAAGTATTAATGTGAGTATAAGAGCAGGATCAAGGAATGAAACATTGGAAAACTCAGGAGTTAGTCAATTTGTGAAGACATTGATATTGAGAGGAACATCAAGCAAAAGTAGAACATAAATCGAAGATGAATTGTAATCTTTAGGAGGAAACTTAGAATGTAAGGTAGATAGAGAATATAGTTAATTTACAATTACAGTGTAAAAGGACAAATATGTTCATGGTTTGGATTTCCTTCTAGATTTATTAAGTAACAGCACTTTCACTTAACAGCAGATAGAAAGTGAAAAGTAAAATCTGTAATTAGAAGCATTTAATCTGTGTAGAGATTAATACAGTTAGTTAATTGATAGTGCTCATGCTACTAGTTATAGAGATCATTAGATGGGATAACCTTTATTAGGAATCAGAGACAATATTCAGAATATCAATGCAGAAATGGTTCATGAATATGTGAAATAGAATATTGTAGGATCTAAGATAGTAGTAAGTGTAGCTGGAGGATAAGTAGATCATAAAAGAGTGGAAGAATTAGTTGAGAAGAGATTAGGTAAGTTAAAAGAAAATAGTGGATCACTCGATGTAAATACTGATTAATGCGAATTCACTGCTAGTACTATGTATATGAGAGATGATGAGATGAACAATATTAATGTCGGAGTATTCTTTAAGGCTCCTTCTTATAACAGCAATGAGCATTTCCAGTTGAAATTGTTATAAAGAATTATGGGAGAGTACTAAGCCGATAAGTACACTGGAAGATGGTTAAATAGTCCCGATAGATAATATTCCACCATGCATTCTTAACTTGGTCAATTCCCAGACATCACTTTACATAAATGTGATTACTTCACATATTCTGATACTGCTCTTTTTGGCTCCTATCTTATGGGTAATGAGGTATTCGTGGATCAACTGAGATACATGAGTTAGTTTGTACTTACTGAGTTCACTAATCACCTTTCTCAAGCTGAACTCACTCGGGCCAAGAACCTCTATTATAACTAACTCCTTATCAATTAAACCAATTCCAAGCATGTCTCTTAATCTATTGGTTTATAATCACTCTATTTCAATAGAAGGGTCTCTGCCACAGAAGAAGCTTATAGGATTGCTGCAGTTGACCCTTAATTATTATAAAGGACTATCTCCAAGTTTTTCTGGGATAGAGATCTCACTATGACTTGTTGGGGACCAGTAGGACATGCTTTAGGAGGTTCTACTTATAGAAGAGAAGTCTAAAGAAGCTCTCTCGGATGGCATGGAGCTGCTGCATACTCAGTAATGTGATCATTCATAATAATAATATTATCATTTAATTTATATGTATTATTAAAACATTCAATATTATCATCATTATCATGATCCTTATATATTGTTACAACATGTATATATCAAAATCTATTTCATCATATATCATGTTTAATATAATAATAATTATTATTGATATATAATAATGATTATTTCAGTTGATGTTATTGTTGTTATCATTCTTCTTTAATGTGTTAAATGGGGAATGTTTGGAATTGTTATTTTCATTCTTAAAGGAAGAAGTGTGATCCAACCTTCCTGTCATCCTGTTAGTATTATTGATGGTTCTGAGTTTAATATCCTTAACCCTAGCCTTTCTGTTCAAAAGAACTCGAATCTATTCATCAGCCTCATTTAGATCTTCCATTTCCTCTACCATCTTTATTTAATATTCAGAATATAGTATTAATTTAAAAATATAATTTTATTAATGAATATATTTATATTTAAGAATATAATTCTATTAAAAAATAAAATTATATTACAAAATATAATAATAATTACCTACTGATTTGACAACATTATTTAATTAATGTATTTTTTTAATTAATCTATATCGTAACTCAACTATTGGTTCGCCTATATGACCTGATCATTCTCCTTCCTGATTTCTTTTACATTATTTTTCAACTCATTATGAAAGTTAGTCTTGTTCTAATATTTGATTTAGCAATTAGTCAAAATATTACCTAATTCTTCTGAAGAAATATTTTAACCTTAAATTTCTTTCTATAAACTACTCATTTCTTATTATGCTTATTCTCTTTATCTTTTTAAATTTTACAATTCTTCATCATAGTTATTAATTCTTGATTATTAATTAACTTTAGACTAATCTTAATAAAATATTTGATCTTTCAATCCATTATTACTTACCTTCAATTCAGATATTTGATTTGTTATTTATTACAACATTTTCACATCTTATTAATTCTATAGTTCTTCTCTAGATATGTTATTTAATAATTAATTGTTTCTATCTGAAATATCTTCTATATCCTTCCTTGTTTCCATTATGTCCATTTAAGTTCTTTTATTCTCATCTTTCTATTATTATTGAATATTAATTTGTTATTCTTTTTCCTTATTTAGTTTTCTTATTTATTCCACTAACTAATACATTTCTTAGTTTAGTCTTTACTGTTCCTATAATCTTTATTAGTTCAGTTCTTATAATTAAATATTATCGCTCTTTAATTCTCTTGTTTCCATTTATTTTTATTTTAAAACTATGTTAATGTTTTCAATATCATCCTTTTAAGCCTAAATTTATCTATATGAATTATCATTTCTACTTTTGTAATCTAACTCATTTTTACCTTTTTCTCTTTATAACATTTCGTATCTATTTTAAAGAGATTAAAGTTAAGAATTTATTTCATAATAATCCTATTGGTTTTTTTTTAATTCATAAATATCAGCTTTTAACTAACTTATTATTAAATCTTTTTAATCACTTTCAAACTAAGCAGGTGAGAAATAACGTTAAAATGACATATGATTTGTTGTATCTGATAATAATTATAATTTAAATCTTTATATTTAAATAAATTAATATTATATATTAATAATGATAATGAAAATCAGACATGCTGCCAAGTGCATTCAATTTTCCTATAAAATTAATTAACATTAGTCATAGCCTAACATGCATACATAAAGACCAACTGATCAGGTAGTAATAGTTTATTAATGATACTAGTTCCAGTACTAAATAACATGTTTTATGACTATGAACTATCAAGAGTGACATAAATATTTTGTAATTGGTCATTGACTACTGCATAGGTGTAACTATGAACCTTAGGATGAATTTAATAGAAACAACGAATGCCCTTAATACTCTCTAACTCCTTTCCATTCTCACAAATATTTAGCAATTAACATTTCTAATTTAAATCAGACTCTAGATTATCAACCACCTTTACACTCATCTTCTCTTCTGAAAATAATCCTATTACCATCAATCGACTTCTGCTACTAAATAACCTCTTATTATATCCTATTTATTCTAATTATTGTCTTATTACCTCCACATAATTATCTCCCATTTCCTCCTTCAATTTCACTATAAACTATTCCACCTTAATCTTTATCCAATTAAAACTTACTCTCTCTCCTTCTATCTATATGTTTAATTTCATTTAATCGACCAATTCTTTACCCTCCTCTCTATTTAGCACTCCATTTATATTTATATCAAACTTATTGTATATATCTTTTAAAGTGCTTATAAACTATTAACTCAATTTATTTTCTTTATCCAAATATTAAATTTATTTATCATTATTATCATTATTATCATTAATATTATTAGACTAGGCAAATAATTAACATCCAGTAGTTTTAGGTATAAAAATAAATGTGCCAGGAGGTAATTCAAGCTCAACTTATAAATAATTAGAGAACTAATAATCATAATCCTTAAAGATTTATATACGATTATCTGGTAAGATTTCTACAACATTAAGACCTACATCAAGAATAGGTCTTTGTTAATTTATGATCTCATTAGTATCATCTTCCTATTGGATTACTACGAATATTTTAGTTTTTTCTGTGAGAGTGATTTGATAAGACCATTTGGATAGAGTTTACTCAAGGTTTGTGTCAATATCTTAAATACGAATGAACTTATTCCTAAGTCTGATTTCCTGTAGATTTCAAGTAACTGCAACAATGGCTTTGGTGAAAATCTTGCACAGATCCTCCTCTAAAACATATATAGATTGAGAATTATTGAACAGTTATCTAAATTCAGCATCATTGGAAAACTTATTAGTAGCTACAAATTTGTTCTTATTATAATTATTAATCATATAGACTCTAGTGTCTCTGAATGGAATCACATCATCGATTTAATAATTATAACCTTATTATAATCCTTTGGCCTTATTGTTGGCAATGACTTTGCTCAAATGAGAGAAATCAGAATCATCTTCGATTAGCTCCTCTTCCAAAAGACAATGCACACTCATCAAGTACATCTACTGATTGAATATTTTGGACTAACTCACAAACTCACCAATGCTCAGATTGAAGAAGGGACAACCTGTCAACATGTTCACTAATTATTCTTAAATGTTTCTCAACATTAAGTATCCTCCCATTAATTTCGCTAAAGCCTTTTCAATCAACATCATCCAGATCTCAAGATTCATCTATTATTGATTCTCCTTATAACAAGCGAACAAAGGTTCTCCTAATGCCTAGCAAGGCACATAGTCATCTATTATGCAACTCTACCACCATCCATTATAATAAATCTCTACTTTGTATATACCCTCCTCATTAAATTCCTAATTTTTTATAAGTCTCTCTATTAATCCTCCTCGAGATGAAATCTATTATAAAATACTTATTATCTTGCTATCCGCTAAAATTCCTTACTTTATGAAGTTAGGCCCTTAATTCTCTAATATTATTACTTTATTATTCTTGTAGATATCACTTATCCTTTTCCATTATATTACAATATCCAAATTATCATCCTTATCTTAACTACCCCAAATACTTTTATCATTCGCCTTGAAATCCAAGTCTATGTATTTCTTCTGCTTTTTATACAATAATTCTCTACACTCCTTAATAGTCATCACTTATGAATCTAATTCAACGTTGTATGAGTTTATTTCTTACTCTACTTTATCCAACTCACTTTTGGCATATTAATACTACTTTTGTTTATCTACAGCAAGTAAATTTATCCCGAATTTACTATCTAATTTGTAACCTTTTTCAACTAATATTCTAGCTACTACTTTTGTTTCAAATGGTTATAGCATGCTTACTGTTTTTAATTCTTAATCTAATTTATAAGAATCTTTATTTTTATCAAAAAGAACTTTTATATTTTAGCTTGTCTCAAAATTTGCATTAAATTAAACAATATTTAATCTTTTATTCTCTAATTCAAAAATATATATTGTTTTTTCAACTCCATCTATTATTTCTTTTGTTTATTCTTTTGTTATAAATATTCTTCCTGGTTATATTTCTTTTGCTTTATTTTTCTTCATCATACTTACATCCATTTAAGATTTTGTTAATTTTAAATTACTTAAACTTTAATGTTCCATTGATTATTAATTATTATATTATTTTTATTTTATTCTTTTTATTAATATTCATTATAAATATTTTTTATTAATTTAAATAAAATAAATTTTAGAATTTTAAATTATATATTTATATTTTTAAAATTTTTATAATATCCAGTTTATTAGATTTTTTTATTTCATAGTAATTTTAGTAATTTATCTTAAATAAATTTTAGATAAAATTTATTTTTTCAATAAAATTTATTATTTTTTAAATAATTTGATAAAATATTTCAATTAATTAATAATTTTTAGTAGAATATTCTAATTAAAATTTATAGAAAATAATATGATAAATCCTTAAAATTAGATGAAATATAAAAATATGATAAAATAGATATATAATAAATATATTATTATATAATTTTCATTTTTATTATTTTTATTATTCTTTTAAATATTGCTTATATATTTCTTCTATTTGAGGAAAACAATTTTCATTACAAAACCAATTCCCATTTTTATTGAACCCTTCCATTTTATTAAAACTTTTATTACAACTAATATTAAAACATTTAACCTAATATAAATTATTATTAAAATACTTAATTTTACTATTAATATTAGAACAGACATATTTTTGAACAAAATTATTTTTAGTAAAATTAATATTAATCTTCATTTAAAAAAACTTTATAACAATTATAACAACATAATTTTTTACTTTCTTAATTTATTTTTTATGTTTGAATTTTGTTATTTTACTAATTCTTTTGTTTAGATATTTTATTAATAGTGAAATTATTTTTTTATATAATAATTTTATTCAAATTTTATTTTGATATATTATTTTAAATTATTTAATTATTAGATTGAGATTATTAGATATTTTTTTAATTTTATTAGCTTTTGATTTAATAAATTTATTTTTAAATCTTAATTTAGTGACCTTAAGGTATTTACATTTCATTTAAATGCTCTGTTTTTAATTCTAAAATTACATCAAGATCATCAAAACCACTTTAAATAAAAATTTAATAATATTAACACAAATTTATTTTGCTTAAAAATTAATAAATTTAATCATTTAAGTTAAAACTATTTTATTATTATGTCATCTTTATAATTTTATGATTTGTTTTTTCATTATCAAAATATTCTAATTTTGTAATTGATGTTATTAACTATTATTGTTGTTATTATTAATTCTATTATTATTATTATTTTTATTTTTGTAATTATTATTTTTATATATCTTTACTTGGAGATGATTTTTTTTATTTCTATTCATTTATAAATTTAGTAAAACTTCAATCAGTCAAGGTAAATTCAACTTAACTCCACCTACTTGAATTACTTTCTCTCATTTGTTACTGTTCTTTTTATATTTAATATTATAAATCTTTTAATTTCTCTTCCATTAGTTTCTAATTATTATTTACATTACTAATCAACTATTTATTTAGTTTTAAGTTTTTAGAGCTAGGAAATTACAATTATTTTTTCTCTTTTTGCATTAAATTTGAAATATATATATATATTTAATATATAATAATAATAAATAAAATACTAAAATTTATTATAAGCTAATCATTAGCATATTTTATATAGACTTTGACAAATTATCTATAAATTATAATATTTATTTACTTATTCCATTATATTTTATTATTAATATACAAAATTATTAGAATTATTATTTTTTTTAAATAGATTATTTGAGCTTTAAGTCTTAAAAAAATTTTTATTTTAAGATAAATTTTATTTAGTAAATTCTTCATTTAAGATATTTTATTATGAAAATGATTATTATTTCTAACTAAATTAATTATTTATTTTTTAATATTGAATGATTTATATTTAATCAAAAATTTTTAATTTCATTTCTAATATTTATTTGAAATTAATTTGATTATCAAATTTATCTTTTTCGATATCCATAATCATAGGTAAGTTAAAAATCCAAAAATAAATACTAATATTTTAATAATTAACTTAAGTTTTCTATCCATCTCATATATTATTGTAAATTTATATTGGATTGTAAAGTAATTTTGAAATTTATTCATTATCATTGTTTTTTGATAAAAAATCAAAAATAGGTTAATAATTTTATCTACAATCTAAATTTTGACACTTTGTCAATTATTTATCAATATTATTTATTTATTCCCATCCTTTAAATATTTAATAAATATTTTAAATTTGATTGCAATGTTAACACTTATTATTTTTTAATGAAAATTTAAAATTTTGTTTTTCACTTGAATTATTTTATCTTTTTAACTCATTTATAAGTTCACTTTACTAAGATATTAAATTCAATTATTAACATTATAAATTTTATCTATTCATAAATTTTTCATTAAATAAATTTTATTTAAATCTATTTATTTTTTTATGTTTGTTTTCTTATAATTAATCAGAAAAATATTATTCTTTGACAATTTATTTTTTTTATTAATAACTTAAAAATGTAATTTCATTCACTAATAAACTTAACTTTTTGCCTTTAATTTACTAAATTAAAAAAGAACTTAACAAATAATGCTCTACTTCTATTAAAAATTTATTTTCGTCAATATTATTATTTTCATTTAATTCTTTGAGTTTTAAATAAACATTAAAAGCTAAATCTAAAATAAAACTATTATTTTTGTAATCATTTTATTAAATTTATTTATATATTATTATAAACCAAGAAATAATAACAGAAACATAAATTTATTTTTTATAGAATAAAAGAAAATTTTTTTTATTTATTAAATTTTTTTCATAATTATTATATTAAAGTTGCTTTTTTTAGTACTATAATTATGATTATTATTTTAATTATTAAGATTAATTATTTCTTAGTAATGTTATATTAATCGATATTATTTGTTTTGATAAATTAGGCAATGAGAATAAATGTTTTAGTTTATGGATTCTAATATTGAGATATGAATAAAAATGAGTAAACTTGTAAAAATGATTGGAATGAATTATTTTTTATTGTAGAAAGTATGCAAATAATTGAGTTTTAACAAAATTAAATAGAAAGTGAGTGGGTTTAAGAGAATTAGTGTAATTGAGGTAAGCTTGGAAATCAAATGCAGATTGTAAATCAAATTGAGAATGAGAAATAGAGAGGTGAGAAGATTGTATGAAAGGATCGACTTTCTTGATAAAGGAATAAAGACACTCAATAAAACAATTGCGGAAGAGGATAAGTGAGTGGGATGAAAGTAGGGAAGAAGAGTATAAGAAAGAGGAAATTAGGGATGGGGAAAGTGGGGAAGGGGGAAGGAGGGAGGATAGAATCTTATCAATGCGAGTGTTTTCTTTAGAGGGAAGTTCAGGAAGAGGAGAATCATTGCGCATTTCTAACTCATCCTTCTCCAGCCACAGAATCACTCCATCTAATCCCTCCATTCCCTCCACTCCTTCCCTATCCATTCCAACTAAAAAGGGCAAAGGACTTTCTAGGCACTCATCCAACTATTCTGGTAATATACTAATCAATAAATGTACCCATTCTAAAGGATAAATCAATTGCAACAATCCATCCATTATTAAATTCATTTTCTACTTATCTTTGCTTACCAATACCACTTTCCTCTCTAATATTAAACATTTAAACAATTATTTTATATTCTTCCAACTCACATTCTCTATCAATACTCTCAAACTCACATCTTAAAATCTATTTAGAAACTCATTCCTATATATTTTCAATTCCATCTATATTTATAACTCATCTTTACTTATTCTATAAATTAATTCTACTCCTTAATCATTTTCATCTCCATATTTTAATCCTTACTATAATTCTTCTTACAATATACTTAAAATAT
>Ga0315908_10002553_pt1 | contig 13280 bp, 3 predicted proteins | sample LakEriMetagenome_12_FD_203520 | JGI IMG/M metagenome (GOLD analysis project Ga0315908, IMG submission 203520) | Freshwater fungal communities from buoy surface, Lake Erie, Ohio, United States - Buoy 4 MA124 | ecosystem: Environmental > Aquatic > Freshwater > Lake > Lake biofilm | place: USA...
GGTGCTGATTTCCCGTAAAAACGTTTTTAACTCACTAATACGGTCATATGATTTCTCGTAAACAACATTCGCAATAAGCATGGGCTTGCCCTTCGCATCATTAAAGTACCAGTATGCCAGCGTGTAGTTCCCCTTGCCAAAGTTTCGATCTACGTATGCTCGTTCATTGCCTGTTGAGAGTTGCTTGAGAATAGAATAGTTCACCGACTCCGGGACATCCAAGGTGTCCATTTCTACAAAGTTGGATGAGATAAGGTAGTGTCCCTTCAGGTCGAAAAGCGCGATGAACACGTCGTGAACATCACTCAGTTCACACACTTTATCACTGAAAACAGAAACAACGGTATCGGCGGGAATGTAACCTCCATTTTGAATTACGAAGTATTCCATCGAAGCACGAATGGCCTGCTCTTTATCGAGAAAATGGCGTTCGTTGTCCTGATCGTTGTGCTCGTACTGGTCGTAAATAGTGAGCGTAAACGTTACCGCAAATGAAATCGTCACCATGGCCAGCATGGAGAGATAGATTTTCGTTCGGAGTGAAGCGCGCATCAGGTGATTGTCACAAAGATTAAACCACCACGTTTACAATGCGCTTCGGTACTACAATTATTTTCTTAATTTCTTTTCCTTCAAGGTAGCGGGCTGTTTGTTCGTTGGCTCGCACGGCAGCTTCCACTTCTGAGCCTGAAAGCTCAATGCCTAAGGGAAGGAAATAGCGCGTTTTTCCATTAAATGAAACGGGGTAATCGAACGAGTCGTCCTTCATTTTTGATTCGTCAAACGAAGGCCAGGTTGCTTGAGTTATCGAATGGTCATTCCCTAATTTCTCCCATAATTCCTCTGCAATGTGCGGGGAGAAAGGAGAAAGGAGAATGAGAAGTGGTTCCAATACTTCACGCTTGTTGCATTTGAAATCCTGGAGTTCATTCACGCAAATCATGAATCCGCTTACGCACGTATTCCATGAATAACGATCCAGATCTTCTGTGATCTTCTTGATTGTCTTATGCAGCGTTTTCAGTTCTTCTTTTGAAGCTGTTTCGTCGCTTACCAGAAAATTGTTTTCCTGATCATGAAATAAACGCCAAAGCTTGCGCAGAAAATTGTGCACTCCGTTTATGCTCTTCGTGTCCCAAGGTTTACTTTGTTCAACGGGACCTAAAAACATCTCGTACAAGCGAAGTGTGTCAGCTCCATATTTCTCGCATAGCTCATCGGGGTTGTCAACGTTAAACCAACGCTTCGACATTTTATCAATGGCATAGGTGCATGTATACTGGCCTTTTTCGTTCAGAATGAATTCGGCATCTGCATATTCCGGCAACCATTTTTTGAACGCCTCTGTATCGAGCACATCGTTGTCGACAATGTGTATATCGACATAGAGCTGTTGCGTGTCGTATTGGTCCTTGAGCTCCGCGGTTACAAACTTGTTCGTGCCCATGATGCGATACACGTGGTTGCTTCGACCGAGAATCATTCCCTGGTTGATCATCTTTTTGAAGGGTTCATCGAAGCCTATGTAGCCGAGATCGAAAAGAATTTTGGTCCAGAAGCGCGAGTATAGCAAGTGGCCCGTGGCATGCTCTGCACCGCCCATGTATAAGTCGACTTGATTCCAATAGTCGATTTTGCTGCGATCGGCAAATGCATTGGAATTGCGCGGGTCCATGTAGCGCAAAAAGTACCAAGAGGAACCCGCCCATCCGGGCATGGTGTTGAAGTCGTAGCGGTGATGCCTCACCCCCGACCCCTCTCCGGGGGAGAGGTGTTGTGAGTTGTAATCAGAAGGTTTCGCTTCATCGGCCATGGATGACGCTCTCCCCTCTCCTCTGGAGAGGGGTTGGGGGTGAGGCCTATAATACCAATCCACCGCCCTTGCCAACGGCGGTTCACCACTTTCCGTGGGCAAATACTTATCTACCTCCGGCAGTTCCACCGGCAGTGCGTCATCAGAAACCAAACGCGGAATTTCCCCCTCGTAGTAGATTGGAAACGGCTCACCCCAGTAGCGCTGACGACTGAACACTGCATCACGCATGCGGTAATTGATTTTGCCTTTTCCAACACCGAGCTTTTCGAGTTCTGCGATAATGATGGGCAGGGCTGTTTTATAGCTATGTCCGTCGAGCATGTGTGATTGAGCTAGCACAGCGTCTTTAGATGCTTCGGCTTTTTCACTGATGTCAGTATCTCGGAAAATATTCGGAATGGGTAGTGCGAATTTTTTAGCAAAATCATAATCGCGCTGATCGCCACAGGGTACCGCCATTACCGCGCCCGTGCCATATCCGGCGAGCACGTAGTCGCCAATCCATACCGGGATTTTTTCGCCCGTGAATGGGTGCAATGCATATGCTCCGGTGAATTGTCCGCTGATGTTCTTCACTTCGCTCTGACGATCGCGTTCTGTTTTGAGTTTTGCGGCGTCGATATAGGCATTCACTGCATCGCGGTATTCGTCGGTGGTAATGCGCGCGACAAGGTCATGCTCGGGTGCGAGTGTCATGAACGAAACGCCGAAAATGGTATCAGGGCGTGTGGTGAAAACTTCGATGTGTGCATCATGACCATCGAGTGCAAATTGCACGGAAGCGCCTTCGCTACGGCCAATCCAGTTGCGTTGTACTTCTTTGATGCTTTCATTCCAATCGACGGTTTCCAGGCCTTGCAGCAAACGCTCGGAGTAAGCACTGATGCGCATGCTCCACTGGCGCATTTTCTTTTGCTCCACGGGGTGACCGCCGCGCTCACTCACTCCGTCTTTGATTTCGTCGTTGGCAAGTACGGTTCCTAGTGCAGGGCACCAGTTTACAACCGAGTCTGCGAGGTAAGCCAGGCGGAAATGCATGAGAATAAGCTGTTGTTGCTCATCGTTCATGCTTTTCCAATCAGTAGCAGTGAATTCGCCTTCGAAATGGCTACCAAAAAAGAACTTTTCTTTTGGGAGATTTTCATACCAGTTTGCATCCTGCGCGGCGTTCACACCATAAGTACCATTGGTTTTGAATTTCTCGATAAGAGTATTTAAGTGCTCTGCGCGACTTGTATCTTTATTAAACCACGCATTGAAAATCTGTCCGAAAATCCACTGGGTCCATTGGTAGTATTCAGGATCGCTCGTGCGCACTTCGCGATTCCAATCATAGGCAAAGCCAATTCGGTCGAGCTGCTGGCGATAACGCGCGATGTTGGTTTGCGTGGTGATTTCGGGGTGCTGCCCTGTTTGAATGGCGTATTGTTCTGCCGGCAACCCGAAGCTGTCGTATCCCATCGGGTGCAGCACATTGAACCCACTGTGTCGCTTGTAACGCGCGATGATATCGCTGGCAATATATCCGAGCGGATGCCCCACGTGCAATCCGGCGCCGCTTGGATACGGAAACATGTCGAGCACGTAGTATTTGGGGCGATCGGCCGTTTCCGTTACCAGATACGTGTCATTATCGTTCCAGCGCTGTTGCCATTTGCGCTCAATGTCCGAGAAATTGTAGTCCATGGGGAGAAATTTGAGGGGCGAAGATAGCTTCGGGAAGGATTGTAGGGAGGAGGATTTTAGGATTATAGGCAGGCTGCATTTCCCTATAATACTAAAATCCTCCTCCCTACAATCCTCGACTGTTAATTACTTCGTGAATTCAATGTTCATAAGAATTCAAGGAATGGAAACATTCTCCTAACAATGGACAAGCGCATTTAAGCCACCTTTGCGCCACTTAATTGACCAAATTCCAATCAATGAAACCTTTCAAAACACTTTGGACGTGGGCATTTGTAATGCTCGCGTTTGTTGCTAACGCACAGCCGTGGACGTATGACTTCGGAACAACAGCTGCTGCTGCGTTTTCTAGCACAACAGCTTCGTTAACGTATTTGCCTGCCCCCACATCAGGAACGGCGAGAGTGCGATGTGGAACAGCTACAACGGCAGCCGGATCATTTACGCTTGCCAATCCTGGCGAAGCGCTGGGCACAGGTACAGAGTTACAGATGCTTTCAAATGCGGGAAGTACTTCTACCACTAAGTTTTCGGTTTACGATTACACGACCGGCAACACGGGTTACCTTAAATTCAAGATAACTTTTAACGGAGGTACCAATGGTGTTTACACGTGTTGGGTAGGAGATGGTTTGACATTCTCTGACAGCAGTCCTATGTCGAATGCTCAAGTTTTCGCAGGGTTGCGCTGGTCGTTGGGTGCGTCCAATGCCGTGACCTATACAGTTTCAGGCTCAACAGGCACATTCGGAACAACAGGTATTACAAATTCTACCACTTTGTTTGTGCAAAATCTGGCAACCAGCTATGCGGTAGAGTTATACATGAATAATACAGCTGCTTCTTCAACCTATGGCAGAAGCTCTGTCAATTATACGCTAGCAGCCGGCACTTGGGATTTGTGGGTGGATGGTGTATTGGTTGGTGACGATTTGGCAAAGGCCGGATTGACAGCAGCAGCCAATTTCGACTCGTTTGCATTCAACCACCAAGTGAGCGCGTCAGTTCCCGGTCGTATTTACCTCGACGACATTGAATATTCTAACGCGCTTCCTGCTCAAGTAGCATGCGCGGCTCCTTCTACACAAGCATCTGATATCACTTTCTCGGGCAGCACTACTACTTCATTGGATGTAACCTGGACAAACGGTGATGGTGGAGGTCGCGCAGTTTACATGAATTCATCGAATTCATTTACGGCCCCTTCTAACGGCGCAAATCCAACCGCCAACCTTGCTTGGGCCGATGCCGGTCAGCAGTGTATATTCAATGGTACGGGGTCAGGGCCAATTACTGTAACAGGTTTGGCTCCATCTACTACCTATCATTTTGCAGTGTATGAGTATTGTACACCAACGCGTAATTACAGCACAGCAACTGGAACAGCCAACCCGAACAGCCAGTCTACAGCTGCAGGTGCTGCTCTTTCTATCAATACCCTTACCGCATTTGGTCCTCAGTGTGTGGGTGGGAACTACGGCCCGAACTCGTTCAACGTAACGGGTGTTAACCTTTCTACAGCCGATGTGACCATAGGTGCTGTAGCGGGTTACGCATATTCTACAAGTTCTACCGGGCCATTTGAAGCCACCCTCTCAATTTCGCAACCGGGAGGTTCTTTCTCGCAAGATATTTACGTGCAATTTTCACCCACTGCGGCCTCTGCGTATAGCGGCAATATTGCTGTCGGTGGTGGCGGCGCATCAAGCCAGAATGTGGCGGTTTCGGGTAGCGGCATCGCACCAGGTGCAGCCACTGTCAACACACCAACTTCGGCAGATTTAACAACGACAACAGTTACCTTGGGCGCAACAATCGCATCTACTAATTGCAGTGATGTTACTATTCGCGGTATTGAGTGGAGCACCACTACCGGTTTTGCTAACGGTGCCGGAACCCAAGTAAGCGAAAGTGGAATTTTTGGTGCGGGAGCTTATACAATTGCGGTTACCGGTTTGCAGCCCAACACTATATACTATTGGAAGGCGTTTGCTACGAATTCGACAGGAACGACCTATTCAACCCCCCAGCAGACATTCACAACGGCGCAAGAGTTTTTGGCGGCCGGTGATATCAGTATTCTTGGTATCAATTCAAATACTCCTGATAATTTCTCCTTCGTAAACTGGGTGGACATTAATCCAAACATGATTATCAAGTTTACGGATAATGGATTCAACGGTATTGCTCCGAACTCACAGAATACGGCTACCAATGGCCGTTCCTCAGAGAATTTTGTAATTTGGAAGAATAACACGGGTTCTGCAATTGCAGCCGGAACGGTTATTAAAATTGAAGGTGGCACAACCACATCCGGTCAAATCATATCGGGAGGCTTAACCGGTATTGCCAGTGGCGATCAGATATTCGCTTATCAAGGAACAGCTACCAGTGGTACTTTCCCGGATTATGTGGCGAGTGGAAGTGCGTCAACGACTTTTAACGGCAGCTTGTTGTTTGGATTGAATTTGCAGGGGGCAAGTGGATCGGCGACATGGCTTACCTCGCCGGCCATAGCATCTGCAAACACATCGTATTTGCCAACGGAATTAGTATCTGCAAATGCATCTGTGACTATTGGCGGTTCTGCGACGGGTTCACAATACACCGGCACACGCAATGCACTAGGAACAATAGCAGCCTATAAAACATTGGTGAATAATCCGGCCAACTGGACCAATGCAGTGAGTACAGCTTTGGTAACAATCAATACAACAGCATTTACGATTAACCCGAATGTTGCAACACAACTTGCAGTTATTTCGGTTAACGGCGGAACAGATCCATCACAAAATCAAGCTTTTGCTGTAACAGTGGAGGCTCGTGATGCGAATGGTGATCCTGCTGCGGTCGGTACTGACACAGATGTAGTGTTGTCACTTTCAACAGGAGCCGGCACTTTAAGTGGGACATTGACAGGAACTATTACAGCCGGAAGCGGCAGCGTTGTTATCAGCGGCGTGCTTTACAACACAGCCGAATCAGGAGTAAGTATCACTGCCACGAGAACCTCCGGTCAGACTTTGACCGCTGCTACCAGTGCTACATTCACTGTTCAAGCAACTGCCACAAGCCTTGCCTATGTAGGTTTGACTGATTTCGTTTACACACTTAATACTATTCCAACGTTCACGGTGGAAGCTCGTCGTGATGATAACACGGTGGACGTTAATTATACAGGTAATGTCACGATTACGCTTACTTCCGGAACAGGTGTGATAGCAGGTACTGTTACGAAGACTTGTGTTGCGGGTATTGCTGTCTTCAATGACATCGTGTGCGATGAAGCAGGTGTAAAGGAGTTTACCGCTGCATCGGGCTCACTCACTTCAGCTGTAAACAGCGGCATCACGGTTTCAACTGCTACAGTGACCGAAGTAGTGTTGCCGCAGTATATCCAAGGTCAAACAACCTCAAGCAACAACAATCGTATTCCTTTCGCTTATCGCGTTACTTTGAGCGGTCTGCGTCCGCTGAGTACGTTCCGATACATCAATGCCGTTGTAATCGCGGCAGATGCGGCTACTAGTAATGGCGCCGGAAATGCTATTTATGTAACTCCCGCCGGCTTTGTTCGCTCAGAGGGAACTAGCCTGACTACTGCTGGTTCTTATGCTGAACTGACCACGGATATCAATGGTTCTTTCACAGGTTGGTTCATTACAGAACCAACAGCCAACGCAACCCGCTTTGCTCCCGGCACGGATGTCTTTCCACGTATCACGTTGAATAATGGTTTAGGTGGAACCGCAGCTGCAGTCCGTCTTACTGCTTCGAATTCTGTGCGTGTTTTGGGACTTGGTTCAGCTGGAACAGAAGGCACAGCGCTTCGCGGTGAGTCCGGAGCTCAACCGAAAAACTTCGTATTTGTTTACAACAATATTGAGGGGACCGGTCGCCCACTTTCAGGAACGTTTGTCGAGGCTGATGAAACAGCGAATACCTCTGCAAATAACTACTCTTCATTCTATTCAACCAGTGTGAATGGAGTTGCCGGGGCCTATGGAATGGTAGTACCAAACGCGCTAACAGCGGGCGTTCGTCGCGTGGAAGTGCGTGAACTTTCGACAGGTGATTTAGGCGGCTGCGCTTCTACCGATGCGGATGGTATTTGGCCAAGTGGTGTCAACACGGTTAATCCGAATACGGGTATTGCTGCAAAGGTGTTTACGAATTCAGATGCACCGCTTTCTCCCTCTCCGGAGGTTTGCGATAATTATATTGATGACGACTGTGATGGTTTGGTGGATGAGGCTTGTCCGGGTAACTTCTCGAACGACGCTCCCGGCGGAGCACCGAATATTCAGTATAGCGTTAATATGAATTATCCTAATTGCTATCCTATTAGTGGAAACAACACATTGGCAAACAATTCAACAGAATCGGGTGCTTTTGACGGACCGGACTCTTGGTACCGATTTGTGGCTCAGTCGACAGGTGTATCAATCACTATGACAAGCGCCACGATGGATGATGCCATAGCCTTGTATTCACGTAATGGTTTAGTGTATACGCTGATGGCTTCAGAAAATGCAGCATCCGGCACGGGCGATTTCGAGCGATTGAATTTCAACGGTCTCACTGTAGGCCAAACATATTATGTGTCTGCGGGAGCTGCCTCAGGTATCGGTGGCACATTTAGTATTTGTATTCAGCACTTAATGCCTAGTGGCTGCGCTAACGCTGAGCCTGCGGGTGGTTTCTCATTGTGTGATTCCTATAAGGCTCGATATCGCGGAGCACCTTCACAAGGGGTTACTTACTCCTTTACGTTTACCGGCATTGGTGGCGGTGCAAGCGCAACAACTTCTATTTCAGGAACGAATGGACTTATTACGCTTTCGAATTCGACACTTGCTCTGCAATGGGGTGGAGAATACAACGCGCAGGTAGATGTGCGCTATAGTTTGTTAGATGGTGCGGGTGCAGCTGAGCCAATTGACGTTTTGGGAAGCACTAGTTCTATTAACTGCAGCAATGTCACCATGCGCGCTCATCCGGCCGTTGAAGTCAGAAGCACGCAACGCTGCCCAGCAACATTATTGCGCAGTAATTATTTAATTGGTGATCGCGTGTCGGCAACCTCTCCAATTTGTGGTACCATCAATTACACGTTCGAGTTTACACAGGTAATCGGTTGTGGAGATGGAACAGTGGTTTCTGTTCTTCCTTCAACATTCAATACAGCAGCAGCAACACCATACTTGCAGCTTGGTGTTCTGCCGAACTTAACAGCTCCGGGCGCTTGGGATGTGCGTATTCGTCCGAACTTCTCATATGGTCCTGGTACGTTTGGTCCAACGCAGCGTATCAATGTAAACGGTACCTCATCTTCAGCTATGCTCGACGAGGAAGTTGCTCAAGAAGTTCGCGCATTGAATACAGCATCAGCAGAGTTGTATCCTAACCCCGCAACAGGTACAATGGTTTGGTTGAACTATAGCGGTTTGGTTAACGAGAAAGTTCAGGTGCGTGTTTTGGATTTGACGGGAAGAGAGTTGATGTCAAGTCAATACAATGTGAATGGACTTTTGCAGACTGATTTGCGAATTGATCATATCAGCAATGGTATTTATATCGTAGAATTAATGGATGGATTGAACAAGCGTGAACAGCGTTTGGTGGTTCAACATTAATGCGAAGGAAAACAAATTGTAAAAGGGGCGCAATAGCGCCCCTTTTTTTATGACTGAAAAACAGCTACTTAGCTATGTTTTGGCTCTACTTAATGTAAAAAATACAATAACAGTTATTGTTTATTGTACAATTTGTCTACTTTGGCATCACAAACGATCATTGAACCTTAACAAAAACATAGTAGGTCGTTTGAACCAATAACAAACCAAAACAAATTTCAATTCAATGAAAAAGATTTTATTCACGACAGCGATGCTCTTCATCGTTGGCCTGCTTTGGTCACAAGCGAATGTGACTTTTCGGGTTGACATGAATGGTGTAACAGGCTTTACAACGCCTGAGGTCAACGGTAACTTCAACGGATGGTGCGGAGGTTGTTTTCAACTTACCGATGCCAACTCGGATGGAGTATGGGAAGGTACTGCCAATGTCCCTGCGGGATCTTGGGAGTATAAGTTTGCATACGATGCATGGGCAGGTTCCGAGAATTTGACTGCAGGAACACCATGCACAATTACAACCGGTGGTTTCACAAACCGAGCGTTGACAGTTGAATCGACAGATATCGTGCTGCCAATCGTATGTTACGGAAGCTGTTCAGCTTGCGGTGCATCCTCATTGCGCGCGGTAACATTTCGAGTGGACTTGGCGAACATCAACGGTTTCACAACACCAACGGTAAACGGAACATTCAACGGATGGAGCGGTACTGCAAATCCATTGAGCGACCCTGAGTCGGATGGTATTTGGGAAACAACCGTCAACATTCCGGACGGTGCTTATGAATACAAGTTTGCATACGATGATTGGACCGGTCAAGAGTCATTGATCCCAGGGTCTTCATGCACAGTGACCAATTTTGGTTATACCAACCGTTCTTTGAACGTTTCTGCTGATGTTACCCTCCCTGTTGTTTGCTGGAATAGCTGCAGCACGTGTGCTGCAGCCTTGTTGCCGAAAAACGTAACATTCAAGGTTGACATGCAAAATGTAACCGGCTTTACAACTCCTGAAGTAAATGGATCGTTCAACGGATTCTGCGGTAATTGTAACCCAATGACCGATGCGAATGGTGACGGTATTTGGGAAACAACTATTCAATTGAACCAAGACACATTCGAATATAAATTCTCTTACGACGCATGGACTGGTCAAGAGAATTTGACTCCGGGTTCGTCTTGTACTTCAACTATTGGTGGATATACAAACCGTACAATCATCGTCGGTAATGCTGATCAGGTTCTGCCTGTTGTATGTTGGGGTCTTTGCACCAACTGCGCACCTCCTACGCGTGCCGTAACATTCAGTGTTGATTTGAATGGTATCACAGGATTTACTCAGCCTACTGTAAATGGTACTTTCAATGGTTGGAGCGGAACCGCAAACCCATTGACCGACGCAAACAGCGACGGCGTTTGGGAAACAACTATTCAATTAGCTGACGGTGCATATGAATATAAGTTCGCGTATGATAACTGGACGAACTCAGAACAACTTACTTCGGGTTCTTCTTGCACGGTAACCAATGGTGGTTTCACAAACCGTTCACTTACAGTGAATGGTTCCAATCTGACTTTACCAACAGTATGTTGGGCAAGCTGCAACTCTTGCACTGCTCCAACTTATGACGTGACATTTCAAATCAACATGGCGAACGAAAGTGGTTTTACAACGCCATATGTATCAGGAACCTTCAACGGATGGTGTGGCAACTGTAATGAGATGACAGACGCTGACAACGATGGTGTGTATACCGCTACTATCGCTATGCAAACAGGTGTTTATGAGTATAAAATTTCGTTAGACAACTGGTCAGCTTCTGAGCAACTCGCTTCGGGTACTTCATGCACAGTAACGAACGGTGGATTTACAAACCGCTCGCTTACCGTAGGAACAGCAAACCAAACCTTACCGGTAGTATGCTACGCAACTTGCGCTGATTGCGTAACAGAAGTTGCGGTTACCTTCCAAGTCAATATGAGTCAAGTTTCCGGTTATGGCATACCAGAGGTGAACGGTTCGTTCAACGGATGGTGCGGTGGTTGTTTCCAGCTTACTGACTTTGATAATGATGATATCTACACCGGAACAGCATACTTGTCTCCGGGCACTTATGAGTACAAGTTTGCATACGACAGCTGGACAGGTCAGGAGAATTTGATTCCCGGATCATCATGCACCGTAACAAATTTTGGTTACACCAATCGTTCATTGGTTATTACAGGAGATACTATTCTTCCTATCGATTGTTGGGCTTCATGCGGTGAGTGCGTAGAGTATTATGACGTTACTTTCAATGTGGATATGTCACAAGTTACAAACTTCAGTATTCCTGAAGTAAATGGTGATTTCAATGCGTGGTGCGGAGGATGTTTCCAATTAACAGACCCTGATGGCAATGGTGTTTACACCGGCACTGCTACTCTTCAGTCTGGTCCTCACGAGTTCAAATTTGCAAATGACGCTTGGAGTGGACAAGAGTCATTGACTCCTGGTTCTTCTTGCACCGTTACAAACTTTGGTTTCACTAATCGATATATCAATGTTCAGAGCGACATGGTATTACCGGTATACTGCTGGGGTCAATGCAGCAACTGTGGATACGCAGTGAGCAACGACTCACCTTACAGCGCAGTAAATGTTCAGTACAGCAGCAATGCTGCATATCCGAACTGTTATGCAATCAATGGTAACACTTCGAATGCTACCGACTCGCCGCAATCGGCAGGTTTCAGTGGTAAGGATACTTGGTACAAGTTCACTGCACAGAGCACAGGTGTTAGTGTGACGCTAACAGGCTCAGGACAGGATGATGCAATTGCATTATATTCTAAAACGGGTTCAACCTTCCAACTAATGCCCGGTGCCTCTGAAAATGTTTCTAGCGGAGCCGGAGATTTTGAACGTTTGAATTACACCGGTCTCACACCTGGCACGGTATATTATATTTCTGTAGGAGCTTCCGATGCAAGTACTTCTGGTGCTTTTGCTCTTTGTATTCAGCATTTAATGCCAAGCGGATGCGGAACAGCTGTTCCTACCGCAGGATTGTCCTTGTGTGATTCATATAAGGCAGTTTACCGTGGTGCTCCATCCCAAGGCGTGACATACACGTTTAACTTCAATGGTATCGGTGGAGGTGCATCAGGTGCAACATCGTTATCAGGAACTAATGGTTTAACAGTATTGTCTAATTCTGCATATGCTTTGCGTTATGGTGGAGTTTATGATGCAAGCATAGATGTTCGTTACAACATGATGAATAGCGCCGGCACAGCAGAACCGATTAATGTGATAGGTGCTTCTTCCGGTAACTGCTCTGCTGTGAACATACGCACACAACCAAACCTGGAGGTGAAGTCATCACAGCGTTGTCCATCGTCTTTGTTGCGCAGCAATTATTTGACGGGAACTCCTGTTTCAGGTGATCCACGTGCTTGCTCAGCAATTAACTACACGTATGAGTTTACACAGGTTGTAAGTTGCACAGATGGAACTTCTATATCTGTTGTTCCAGCCACCTATACTACGGGTTCTGCAACTCCTTACCTTGGCTTAGGTGTGTTGGGTAATTTGCCAAATGCGGGCGCATGGAATGTGCGTATTCGTCCAAACTTCGGTTATGGAGAAGGTGTATTTGGTCCAATGCAGCGCATTCTGGTAAACAATACTGCCGGCAGCGGTATGCTTAATGAAGATGAGGCTGAAGTTGACTTCCGTATCTTGGAAGAAGGTCAGACATGGGCTGTTTATCCGAACCCGTCAAACGGTAACGTGATCAACGTTCAAGCATTTGACCTGCAATCTGAGCAAGTTTCAATTCGCGTAATGGATGCCATGGGTCGTGTAGTATACAACCAAGCATACAGCGTGAATGGTTCGTTGAATACTTCAGTAGTTTTCGATCAATCACTATCAGCCGGAATCTACATGGTAGAAATCACGGATAATGATGTAGTGAAGACTGAAAAACTGATGATTCAGAAATAAGCTTCACTGTTTTTTGTTGAAAGGGAGAGCCCCGGCAAAGGCCGGGGCTCTTTGTTTTTTATGACATTGATTTTCAGCAGTCTGATTTGTGTTAGTGTAAAAAACACACTTTGATAGTGTGTGTTTTACACTTTCTTAATTAGCTTCGTAT
>Ga0315908_10002555_pt1 | contig 13264 bp, 11 predicted proteins | sample LakEriMetagenome_12_FD_203520 | JGI IMG/M metagenome (GOLD analysis project Ga0315908, IMG submission 203520) | Freshwater fungal communities from buoy surface, Lake Erie, Ohio, United States - Buoy 4 MA124 | ecosystem: Environmental > Aquatic > Freshwater > Lake > Lake biofilm | place: USA...
AAGCATCTGTAAAATTTGCTGAGGACAGTCCTTGGCCAGATGATAGCGAAGTATTGAAGGATGTGTATATTGATCAGAATTATCCATTTATTGTAGACTAATTATTTTAACAAACCTATATGAGCGAATTACAACAAGAACAAGCACCAGTGTCTATTCCTAAAAAGAACCAACAATTAATTGTTTATTTATTAGCAGGAGGATTGATTGCTGTAGCAGGATTTTTTGGTTACTCTGAATTATACCAAAAGCCATTAGAAGCAAAAGCAGCAGATGCAATGTATGTGGCAGAAAAATATTTTGCGAATGATTCTTCAGAATTAGTATTAAAAGGTGATGGCACAAGCAAGGGCGTTTTATACATCATCAAAGAATTTGGTGGCACTAAAGCGGCTAATCTTGCCAATTATTATGCAGGTATGAGCTACTACAGATTGAAAGATTACAATAAAGCAATTGAGTATTTGAAGGATTTTTCATCAGATGCTAAACAAGTCCAAGCTGTTGCTTATGGTTCTATTGGTGATGCTTATTCTGAATTAAAGAAAAATGATGAAGCAATTGAATATTATAAAAAAGCAGGAACGCATTTTCCAGAAGATGAAGCAATTTCATCTGAGTATTTATTCCGTGCTGCCTCATTCTTAGAGTTAAACGGAAAAAATGATGCTGCTCTAGAAATCTATAAGCAAATCAAACAAAATTATCCTAAATCAGAGAAAGGTTTTAGTATCGATAAATACATCAACAGAATACAAGTTCAACCTTAATTTTTATTGCTATTAATAGTAAAAAGGCATTCTTTCTAAAAAGAATGCCTTTTTAATTTATTCGAAAGAAATCCTTAATTTAGACTATGAAAGTTCAACTCTTTATACCCTGTTTTATAGATCAATTGTACCCACAGGTGGCATTTAATACGGTTAAAGTATTAGAAAAAGCTGGATGTATTGTTGCTTACAATACGCAACAAACTTGTTGTGGACAGCCCGCATTCAATGCAGGTTTTTGGGGTGAGTCAAAGGATGTTTGTACAAAATTTGTGCAAGATTTTGATGGTGCAGATTATATTGTAAGTCCTAGTGCAAGTTGTGCAGGATTTGTTAGAAATAATTATGGTAAACTTTTCGAAAACAATGCTTTTCAAAGTCCAGCAAAAAAAGTGGCCTCTCAAATTTTTGAGTTATCTGAATTTTTAGTAAAGATTTTAGCTGTTACAGAGCTAGGAGCTAACTTTAATGGCAAAGCCACCTTTCACGATAGTTGTGCTGGATTAAGAGAATGCAATATTAAAGCAGAACCAAGAGCATTATTAAGTCAAGTCAACGGACTTGAATTAGTGGAAATGAATGATACCGAAACATGTTGTGGATTTGGAGGAAGTTTTGCTGTAAAATATGATACCATTAGTGTAGCCATGGCAGATCAAAAAATTGATCACGCTATTGCAACAGAAGCTGAATATATTATTAGCACAGATATGAGTTGTTTGATGCATCTAGATGGACGTATTAATTTTAATGGACAACAAATTAAAGTCATTCATTTAGCAGATGTCCTTGCAAGCGGGTATTAATTTGATGAGGTTTCAAATGAGTTCAATTCAACCTTTTTTATTTTGTATTGTTAATCATTCATAATATAATTTCCTATGGCTTACTGGCTAATCAAATCGGAACCATTTAAATATTCTTGGGATCAATTCAATAAAGATAAACGCACTTTCTGGGATGGCGTAAGAAACTACAGTGCAAGAAATAATTTAAGATCCATGAAAAAAGGGGATCTGGCATTTTGGTACCATAGCAACGAAGGTATGGAAATTGTAGGTATTGCTAAAGTGGTGAAGGAAAGTTATCAGGATCCAACTACCGAAGAGACAGCTTGGTTGGCAGTAGATTTTGTACCACATAAAAAATTAAAGCATCCTGTTACATTAGCAGATGTAAAAGCCAATACTAATCTGAAGGATATGGCTTTAGTTAGACTAGGCAGATTATCGGTTCAACCAGTGACAGATGCTGAATGGGAGGAAGTGATGAAGATGAGTCAGGGGAAATAAAATACTTAAATGAATATTAGTTGTTCCTCTACTTAGTGAAAAAAAGAATAGCCAATAAATATGGCAATGACCACTCCAATTAAATCTGCAAATAACCCTGCCCAAACTGCATACCTTACTTTCTTAATGCCAACACTTCCAAAATACAAGGCAATAATATAAAAAGTGGTATCAGCTGACCCTTGAAAGATAGAAGCTAATTTCCCAACAAATGAATCTGGGCCTTGTGTTTGAAATATATCGAGCATCATGCCCCTAGCCCCACTCCCACTCAATGGCTTCATGATAGCAACTGGAAGTGCCCCAACAAAATCTGTATTCATTCCTGTTAGCTGTATTAAAAAACTGATTCCATTTAATACATAAACCATCGCACCGCTATCTCTAAATACACGAATTGCAACTAACATGGCCACTAAATAGGGTATGATTTTTACAATCACATCAAACCCATTTTTAGCGCCTTCAATAAATGCGTCAAATACGGACACTTTTTTATAAGCACCCCCTAAAATGATAGCTACAACAATTCCGATTAAAATACTTGATCCTGCAATTTTAGAAAATAACTCTTTTTGAATTGGTGATAGGCTATTTACGGCAAATAAAACAGTGCCCATAAAAAGTAATAAACCTGCTAACCAGCCAATCAATACCCTATCCCATTTTAATTTTTGATAAAAACCCACCATTAAAATAGAGGCTAATGTGGTGCCTATAGTTGCAAGCACACATGGTATAAATATACTTGCCGCATCTTGAGATCCAGCTGCTAAACGATAAGAAATGATAGTTAGAGGTATCACTGTTAATCCACTCGTATGCAACACCAAGAACATAATTTGCGCATTGGTAGCTTTTTCTTTTTCAGGATTTAATGTTTGTAAACTTTCCATTGCTTTTAAACCAAAAGGGGTAGCTGCATTGTCTAAGCCCAACATATTGGCACTAAAATTCATTACCATTTGCCCCATGGCTGGATGATTCTGTGGTACTTCTGGGAATAAACGACTTAAAAATGGATTCATCCATTTAGCTAGTTTTTGAATGGCTCCTGCTTTTTCTGCAATATTCATTAGTCCTAAAAAGAAAACCATGGTTCCAGCCAACGGAAAAGCAACATCAATCACAGAGGATTTTGCCGAGTCAAATAAACCATCCGCTAAAAGCTTAAAAATCTCGGTATCACCTAAAAAGATCAATTTAAAGAGTGCAACAACAAAAGCAATTACAAAAAAAGCGATCCAGATGATATTCAATGCCATAGTATCAATTGTTTATGGTACTAATATAGCCCATTTTGCAATTAGAATTGTATTTTTGCAACCATTAAACAATCAAAACAACATGGCTTTACAGGCAGGCATTGTAGGTTTACCTAACGTGGGCAAATCCACCTTATTTAACGCAGTTAGTAATAGTGCAAAAGCACAAGCAAGTAATTATCGTTTTTGTACCATAGAGCCAAATGTTGGCTTAGTAGATGTGCCAGATATTCGTATCAGCCAATTAGCAGAACTGGTTAATCCAACAAGGGTTGTACCAACACAATTAGAAATTGTGGACATTGCTGGTTTAGTAAAAGGCGCTAGTAAAGGAGAAGGTTTAGGAAATAAATTTTTAGCAAATATTAGAGAAGTAAGTGCCATTATTCATGTGATTCGTTGTTTTGAAGATGAAAACGTATTAAGAGAGGAAGGAAAAATTAATCCAATTGGGGATAAAGATATCATAGAAACCGAATTGCAATTAAAGGACTTGGATAGTGTAGAAAAAAAGATGCAACGTTCGGAGAAAATGGCCAAAACAGATCCAAAAGCTAAAGTAGAATTAGAAGTATTACAAAAATGTAGAACACATTTAGAAGCTGGTAAGAGTATCCGTTCTTTGGATTTATCTAAAGAAGATCAAACAGCTATTGCAGATATCTTTTTATTAACTGCAAAACCGGTCATGTATGTGGCCAATGTGGATGAAGCTTCCATGCATACAGGTAATGCCTATTCTGAACAACTAGTGGCTATGGCAAAACAGGAAGGATCCGAAGTGATTGTAATGTGCAATAATATTGAGGCACAAATTTCAGAAATGGAAGATCCAGATGATAAAGCTCTATTTATGGAAGAATACCAAATGAAAGAGCCTGCATTGAATAGATTGATTCAAACAGCCTATCAACTGTTAAAATTAGAAACTTATTTCACAGCTGGTGTTCAAGAAGTTAGAGCTTGGACAATTGGTTCTGGATGGAAAGCACCACAAGCAGCTAGTGTAATACATACCGACTTTGAAAAAGGATTTATAAAAGCAGAAGTCATTGCATTTGATGATTATATTAAATTCAAAAGTGAAGCTGCTTGTCGTGACAATGGTAAATTAAGAATTGAAGGAAAAGAATATATTGTTAAAGATGGGGATGTAATGCATTTTAGATTTAACGTTTAATATAGCATGAAAAAGAATTTAGCAGTATTCATTTGTTTTATAGTCATTGCTTGTAATAATACAGACAGTGCTTCTGATGCTGATAATGAAAATAACAATAATACTGCAATTTCGGCGCCAATAGCATTGAATTATTCAATTCAAAACGTTTATCCTCATGATACTTCTGCTTATACACAAGGCTTAGTATGGGACAATAATAAATTGTATGAGGGTACTGGTTTAAGAGGTGAAAGTGTTTTGTACCAAATGGATAATCAGCTCAAGCCAGTTGGTAAGCGCATCAAATTAGATCAACCTTATTTTGGAGAAGGTATTACCGTTTTTAAAGGGAAAATTTATCAATTAACATGGGAAGAGCATGCTGTTTTTGTATATGACACTACCACCTTTAAGAAGTTAAATACACTTAACTGGCCTTATGAAGGTTGGGGACTAACACATAATGATACTTCATTGATTGTCTCTACTGGCGGAAGTAATTTATATTTTGTAGATCCTACTAATTTTTCAATCCAAAGCACTTTAGGCGTGTTCAATGAATACGGCTACCAAAGTATGCTCAACGAATTAGAATATGTAGATGGAAAGATATTTGCGAATATTTATGGTCAAAATGACATAGTTGTGATAGATCCAAAGAGTGGCAAAATAACCAATAAGATAAATTGTAGTAATTTATTAGTACAAGCTAAAGCCAAATATAATCCATTAGCAATTGATGCTGGTTTTGTGCTAAATGGGATTGCTTATAGAAAATCAACCGACAGCTACTTTTTAACAGGAAAATGTTGGCCAATTATTGTTGAGGTGAAATTGAATTAGGAATTTCCTCTTTTTTGAATTCAACTATTGAAACAAAACGAATTCATTTAACTAATTAAACTTGAATTTGATTGCTTTTTAAATTCGTAAATGATACTACTCCCTTTTGAAGTGTCCTTCAATGCAACTAGATTTGACAGCACCCCTATTACACCTGCTAATAGCATGCCTAATTTTCCGGATTGTTTGTACTTCTCACTCAATAAACTAACATAAAAACTATCATACCACATTGGTCTTATAGATACAATTTCAAATTGCATTTCATTCAATAAGATAGTCATTGATTTAGGTGAAAAATGGTATAAATGTCTTGGCAAATCATAAGCTGCCCAATATTTTTTATAATATCTTGCATCAAAACTGGTATAATTAGGTACTGCAATGATTAATCTACCATTGTCTTTTAAACTTTTAAAACATTGTTTAAGATAAGGTTTAAGTGCATGTACATGCTCTAGAACATGCCACATTGTAATGACTTCAAATTCGTTTTCAGGTAAATCAAAAATGGCATCTGTAGATTGAAGATGCAATTGGTGAATTTCAAATGCTTTATCTCTTGTTACTGCGTCTGGTTCTAATCCTGTTACTTTCCAAGCTTTTTCTTGCATTGCATGCGCAAAAGCACCAGTACCAGCACCAATATCTAATATATGTCCTTTATGACCTGTAAATAAAGACTGTACCCATTTAGTTTTATCCGCTAATGTTTTAGTTCTAACAAAATGGTACAACTGATTCATCCACCCCTCCTTTGTATCAGTGTGCGATATATACTCATTGAATTTATAGTACTGCCCTATTTCATCTTGATTTGGAACTGGTGATGTAAATCTAAAACTGCAATGAATACAATGTAGAATTGAAAAGGGAGTTTGCGTTAATGAAAAATCTTGACTTTCTATTGCTATTTTTACATTGGAATGATTGCATACAGGACAGTTCATACTTTGTTATTTTAAAAGGATTGCAAGTAGAGCGATTGTAGCAATGATTAAAGGTAAAATCCACCAAAATTTTGATTTGGTATTGAAATTGTTTTCTGATTGATCCTCGATTTGAACTTTATCAAAATGAATGGATGTATAGTAATTAGCACTATTATGATTTGATTCAAAGGTATAAGCTGCATTCGAGATTTGCAATTGACCTAAATTACCTAAATCAATTTTATTAGATAAAACTAATTGATTTGTAAAAAAAGCAGCATAATCAATGATAGCTTGTTCGATCGTACAGTCTAAATAGTCAGATAAAAAAATATAAAAAAGTTTACTAGGCTGAGTAGAGGGCGATACATTCAGATCAAACTCAATTTTTTCGATTGGAGGCTGTAATACATCATTTTCATAAAATGCATCTTTTTGATGTAAGTTTAAAAATCCAATCCCTGGTAAAACCAGTTGTCCATGTTCTAAAAAATATTTTTCTAAAATTGGTCGCATCATTATTTTTTAAATTTATATTGTATTCCAGCAATCAATTGAACTCCAAGAGAAGGATAATTAGCCCAACGTTGGTATTGTTGGTTTAATAGATTCTCGCCTTTGCCCCAGAAAGTCCATTTATCAGAAATTGCATATTGCATTCCCGCATTGATTACAAAGGTATTATTTAATTGATAAGCATTTCCTAATCCCACACTTGTTTTAGATCCAGTCCAAAATTGACCGGAAGCGTCTAGTAGAAGATTTTTATTAAAAACCCAATTTAACTGTGAATTAAATTCAAAAGGTAGTATACCCCAAGCCTGTGTATTTTCTCGAATTAGATTAAATTGAATGTATTTAAAATGGTTCTTCCATAATAATTGATCACTAAATTGATACCTAAGATTACCTTGCAATTCAATAGCAACAGCTCTTTTTTCAAAGAGAACATCAAATTTTAGACCTTCCTGAATAGGATTGTTCAAAGATGTTGCTTGATTGAAAAATGGAAGTTCCCTGTAATCATTTAAAGCCATGTTGAACCCATAATTTAATCGTTTATTTACAGTTACATCCACTGTAAAATATTTTTTGTCAATCGAACTTATTGGTAATTCATTAGGAGCTGAAATCCAATGATTTTGACCCATTAATTGAATTAATTGATTGTTTAACACATTAGTTTGCCAACCTGCATTTAGGTTAATATTGGTATCTTTTAATTGTTTTGAGAATTGAACTTTTGGATATACAGTGAAATCACCATTTTCAATAGTTGGTCTTATACCAATATCAAGTCTATATTTTGATTTTTGTATTTCAATAGATGGATCAAACTGTATAATTGAATTTTGACTGGATTTGTTATTAGTTGGATTGTATTGGTTGAAGCTAACATTTAAATCAGCGTGCAATTTAGTGTTGCCATTTAGTTTATACACTATTGGGTTGAATAAATCAACCGCTAAGTTATTCGCTTGATCCTTTAAATTACTCAGATTAAATTTTAATGTGGACGTATAATTAAACGGTTTATTTGAAACTTGTTTATTGACAAGTGAAAAATTAGCACCAATAATTATTAATCTTTGTTCAAAATTTTTAATTGGTAAAATTGTAGAATCTGGTACTAAGCCATATCGATATCTGTTAGACTGATTAAAGTAGAATTGATTATGTAAAGCCTTATTTTTATTAAATACTAAAGCATAATTATAATTGATTCCAACCGAATTCCATTTTTGTAAAGGATTCTCCCCTGCAATAGATTCGTTTAAAACATGTAGATGATGTTGTTGCGTTTTTAAGTCTACATAACTCCCTTCTAGTTGAATCAATTGATTAAAATAATTACCCATTCCAATTTTAAGATGGAGAGATTGTTTCATCTTCAACAAAGAATCAATTTTGATTGCCCTTGGGACTAAAGCAATTGGTTGATATTGAAAACTCAAATTTTGACTTGGCACCATATAAGTCAATGACAGCGAACCCGTATCTACGATGGCTGTTGCATTGACAAATCCAATTTTAGCAACATTTTTTAATTGAGGCTTAAAAGCTGAAATAATGGTGACAACTTTTTCTGGGATAGAATCTAATGAATTCTTTTTAATTTGCAAATCTGGTAATGAAACTTTTTGTTCAATTGTTTCATTGATGTTTGATACAGGTATTTGATAATTCGATACAGTTGTTCTTTTTGTAGCAGGCTGCTTCTTTTTAGAAATCGTTTTTTTAGACTTCTTATTTGACTGCTTTTTCTTTTTAGAAATAATTGTTGTTTTAGCTTTCTTTTTATTCTTTTTCTGAGCAATGGCCATATTGCTAAAACATATTAAAGCAATGGTGAATAAAACTAATTTTATAATTGATTTCATCATGTTATTGAGCTTTAATTGTTTCATTGATTGCTTTAAGTTTATCCGAAGCAATTTGTTGTAAGGATGGAATACTAGCGTTTTCTGCAATACTCTTATAAGTAGCAATGGCATTAAATGTATCATTTTGTGCTAAATAAATATCACCTAATAATAGGTAAGTTTTAGTTACCCAAAATTCGTAAGCGGCTTGTTTTTTTATAACTTCAAATGCGGTTAATTCAGCTAGGTTGTATTTTTGCTGGTTGAAATAAATTAAAGCTTTAAGATAGTGTGCCTCTGCTGTAAACATTGAGCTATTGGACTTTAAAACAGTATTTAAAATTTGTAACGCATTTGTTGTGTCTTGCTGTAAAATTGTTTGATGGTATAAAGCCATATTCGCCATTAAAATATCATCTGAAGCACTATTTTTTTCTGCTAAAATTAGCTGTGCAGTTTTTGATGCTTCTACCCAATTTTCGACTTTATATTGACATCGTAATAATCCTTTAATAGCTTCATTTTTTTGCTCTTGTTGTGTCGCATATTCCAAAACAATCTTAAAATACTGTTCAGCACCAACATAATCTTTTAAATTAAAGTAATGCAATCTTGCTGCGACAATAGCTGCTCTTTCGGCAAATGGATTTGGTGCTTTTTGTGCTATTTTACCAAAATAAACAGCAGCTGTATCATATTGATCCTTAGAATAGGCCATTTCAGCTAAAAAATTCATTGCATTCAAATGGTATCTACCTTCTGGATAAAGTGCTAAATACTTCTTAAATGCAATGACTGAATTGGTTAATTTATTGTCTTCATATTGTATGATAGCTGCCTTATAAATTAAAGAATCTTGCTCATTATAAGACAATGGTTTACCAAAATCATTCATAAATTGAACATACGCCTCTGGTTGTTGTTCTTCTACATAAATGTTACGAATGTATTCAATTGCATTGTTTGTTTCTTCTGCATTTGGATAGGCACTAAACAATGATTTAAAATTTTGTAACGCTTCTTGATTTTGATTTAAATTAAAGTAAACAATACCTAATTTATAAAAAGCCAATGGGTAAAACTCAGAGGCCTTATCATCTGTCAACACTTTTGATAAAGGAGTAATAGCCTCTTTAAATTGTTCCTTGCTTGTATAAGTATCCGCTAATTCCATTCTAGCATCACTTAAATAAACTGATTGACTATAGTCCTTATCATAGTTCAATAAAATTTTAAGCTTTTCTTTATTTAAACCAAGTGCTCCATAAATGATGGCCTTTTGCAAATTGGCATAATCTTCAAAGTTCCAACCTAAATCAATGATTTTTTGATACGATTTTAATGCTTGTTTAAATTGTTTTGTCATAAATTGACAATCTGATAAACGCACTAAAGCATCTTTTTGATAAGCAGATGATTCGGTATAAGGATTAAAATCAGCGGCTATAGTAAATGATTGTAAGGCTTTTGAATAGTTGTTGCTTTTTAAGTAACAATACCCTAAAGTATAATAGGCATGATTTTTAGTAATTTCTCCAATTTCAATTGGATCTGAAATGTATTTTTCTAAGTGTTCAATAGCTTCATCTATTCTAGCCATTTTATACGCAAGCTCCCCTATCCAAAAATGTGTTTGTGCTAAAACATGATTGTTATAAGGTAGATTTTTAACTTGATTTAAAAGCTCATATGCTTTTTCATTTTGGCCATCGTTGATTGAAAGCGCTGCTTTGCCATATAAGATATTTGGATATAATTTTAGGAGTGCTTCATTTAAAGTATCCATCTTTTGGTACGCCTCATAGGCCTGATTAAAATCATTGCTATAGGCCAAGGCTGTTACATATAAACTTTTAGATTCATTAAAAAATAGACTATTTGGATATAAAAGTTTGAATTTTTCGATCGATTGTAAGCCAGCACTATACTCTTTTAATTCAATGGATAACTTTGCGTAGTTTAATAAGGCGATTTCTTTTTGAGCTAAATTTTGACTTTTTGTAGCACAGAGTAAAAAGGCATTCTTAGCCCCAAGTTTATTGTTGACTTTTAAATAGGATGTGGCCAATAAATACATACTATTTTGTCCTAATGAATCCTCAACGTTTGCTAATTGTTTAAATCCTTGAATGGCTTGGTTCCATTGTTGTGATTGAAAATAACAAAACGATAATTGGTATAAATCTTGTGCTGCTACTTGTTTTTGTGATTGTACAAAATTTGCTAAATATGGCAACGCTTTTTCATACTGTTTTTGTTCAAATAATAAATGCCCCATTAATTGAGCTAACTGGTCATTATAATACTGCCCTTTTAATAAAAGTGCTTGTTCGGTATTTTTAAGCGCTGCATCTACATCCCCTAAAAAATAATACAATTGACTAATATAAAATGGTGTCAAAGTTTTATAGGCATTACTTTGCTCAGCTATTTTGAAACATTTTAAAGCCAATTGAAAATCTTTTTTTTGCAAAGCAACAAACCCTGCATAATAATTTGCATCGGTATAGTATGGACTTGTTTGTACTTGTCTGATACTTAATAAATATCCAGTAGATTCGTCCCAATCTCCTTTTTTGAAATATAAATAACCCAATTGAAACTGCATTAATGCGAGTTCGTTATTTTCAAGATCATCAATGCTTATATTTTTATAAGCTTTGATAGCCGCTTCAATCTGTTGTATTCTGAAAAAATATTTTGCCAGTTCAAAATTCAATCTTGAATGGTATATTTTATTAGTATTATTTGTTAACCAATTTTGGGCAAGTGGTATAGCATTTGCTTGATCCAATGCAACAGATAAAATATGATAATGAAAAGCAATATCAATATCAGTTGGTTCAAAAAAATGTGCTGATTGTATTGTTTGATAGGCCGATAAACTATCCCCTTGTTGAAGGGATTTTAATCCATTTTGGTACAATTGACTAAGTGGTGCATCAAATTTCATTAATTGACTTGATGCTGGAGTCCACAATAGCAGTGAGCAGGATAAAAGCAATAAAATTGCACTTGCTTTTGAGGTGGTTTTTAACATAGGAGCCGGTGTTTAGGATAGTCTTATAAAATTACACTATGATTATAAAACGCTTCGTTAAATAACCTTATTGTGGAAAAACAGATACAATCCTTAAATTTGTTAACAAATGCAATAAATATGTATGAACATTCAACAACAGTAAGGGTTAGGTATGCCGAAACAGACAGGATGGATGTGGTCTATTATGGGAATTATGCCATGTATTTTGAGATTGGACGTGTAGAAGCCATCCGTCATTTAGGGGTATCCTATAAAGACATTGAGGATATGGGCATTATACTACCTGTCGTTGAACTAAATATTAAGTATTTAAGACCAGCTAAATATGATGACCTAATCACCATCAAAAGTCAGATTAAAACCTTACCTACCGACCATAAAATTGTGTTCGACCAAGAAGTATACAATGAAGCTGGTAAGCTTTTAACCATCGGCCAGGTTAAGCTTTATTTTATGGATGCATCCATGAACAATAAAACAAAAATGCCCGAAAGTATGATGGAAAAACTCAGTGTGTATTTTAGTTAAACCGCCTTTTTTGGATTTACTTTGCAATCAAATTGAAGGATTTATGACGGATCAAATTCAAGCTACGATTATCACAATTGGGGACGAATTATTAATAGGACAAGTGATTGATACCAATAGTGCTTTTATTGCCCAAAAATTAAACAGCATAGGTGTAAGCGTGCATCAAAGAATAGCTGTTGGGGACGACACTCAATCCATCACAAATGCATTGGATACAGCGATTCAAAAAAGCCAAATAGTCATTATTACAGGAGGTTTAGGGCCTACCGCAGATGATATTACTAAGCCTTTATTGAACAGTTATTTTGGTGGTAAAATGATTGTAGATCAACCTTCCTTAGATCATATCACCTATATTTTTGAACAGATCCACAAAAGACCAATGATTGAACGCAATCGTAAACAAGCCGAAGTGCCAGATGTTTGTGAGGTCTTGTTCAATCAATCAGGAACAGCACCCGGTATGCTTTTTAAGAAAAATGAAAGCTTTATCTTTTCGTTACCAGGTGTTCCATTCGAAATGCAATGGTTAATCAATGAAAAAGTAATTCCAATTATACTTGACAGCTTTAATTTAGCCGTGATTGCACATAGAACACTTTTAACTGCCGGAGTTGGAGAATCATTTTTAGCAGAATCCATCCAAGCTTTTGAAACCAATCTTCCAGAAACAATCAAATTGGCCTATTTACCTTCCTATGGTATGGTAAGGTTAAGATTGACTGGGAGAAGTAATGATGCGGCAAGTCTAAATAGCCAATTAGACAGTTTATTTGAAACATTAAAGGAATATGTTAAAGAGCACTTAGTTTCTGATAAAGATGCGCCTTTGGAAATGGTTGTTGGAAGTCTTTTGAAAGCGCATAATCAAACGGTATCCACTGCAGAAAGTTGCACTGGAGGGTATATTGGACATCTTTTATCCAAACATGCGGGTTCTTCCTCCTTTTTCACAGGCAGTATAGTGAGTTATGATAATCGAATAAAGACTGAATTTTTGGATGTCCCCACAAGTATATTACAAACTGTTGGTGCCGTTAGCAAAGAGGCTGTTGAACAAATG
>Ga0315908_10002557_pt1 | contig 13262 bp, 9 predicted proteins | sample LakEriMetagenome_12_FD_203520 | JGI IMG/M metagenome (GOLD analysis project Ga0315908, IMG submission 203520) | Freshwater fungal communities from buoy surface, Lake Erie, Ohio, United States - Buoy 4 MA124 | ecosystem: Environmental > Aquatic > Freshwater > Lake > Lake biofilm | place: USA...
TAGGATATAAATTAGAATAATGTTCATGGGAAGATAAGTAAGAAATTTGTAAACAATCAGAATGCTGAGCTGCTTGGATATAAGCACTTTTTAGGTGAATATAAAATATATAAATATAATGATAATATAAAATAATAGATAATATTCTCTTAATTGAATATAGAATATAATTTTAATAAATAATAAAACATAAAAATAATAAATTGTTAAATATAAATTATGATATAAATATATAATATAAAATAGGTAGTTTGGAGAATATAAAGAAAGAAGGAACTGTGATATCTAAAAGTAGCTACAGTTTAAATAAAATATAAGAGCAGGTGAAGTACTTTAAGAAGTTATAATTAGAAAGGAAAGAATTGGAAGAGTACAAATATGTGTTGTGTAGTTTTAATGAAGAAGGTAGATTGAAAACAAAGGAGTACAAATAGTTCCTTTAGGAGAGATTAAACTCTGGTTTGATACATGACTTATAAGTGGTTGGGGATAAGAATCAATTTTTATCCTCAAAACAGTTAGACCAACGTAAGATCAATGAACAAATCCATTCTCAATAAATGATTTAGAAAAAACTTTTTCTCTAGCAGAACTCCTCCTTAAGTCAAAGCATCTTAAACCCATAATTACAAGAATATCAATGACAATAATATAATTATATTTCTATAATATTATTATATTTCTAGTTTGTAATATTATTCATTATCATTATAACTTTATGAGGGTTTCAAACTTATCATTGACTTTGATTATGTATTATTATAACTCATACTTAGTGTGTTTATCATAATAACCTTTAAAGTTAAACTATAAACCCTGTTCATTCTCAAACTTAAAAACATGATCTATGTTTAAACAATCTAGGATCCTGTCCATTTAGACCCACTATTGACATTATGAGTCATCCCAATTTAAGTTATGATTTTGATTATTGTTATTATTAGCCATCATTTTAGAGAGTTACTATTTGCAATAAAGAGTCAATAACTTTCTATATGTTGAATCTAAATTTTTATTGTCATTAATGAGTTCATGGATGAGTTGCTTATCGATGAGTTTATCAAGTTTATTAGTTTGGATGAGTGCTTTGATATTATCCTTCAACTACTAGAAATAAACTTTAAAGACATCATGCTCTTTAGAAATATAGGCGAGAATGTCTTTAAAGTCTTTAGACTTGATAAACTCATCCCATCTCTCCAAATGAAAGTGATTCAATTATTCAGTTAGGATATGTAATAGTTTTTCTAATAATATCATCTATTTCCTGATAAGTACGAATCCCACTGCCTATCCCACTCCTCCATTATTCATTGCATCTTCAGCTACTGAAGCCATAAACACATAAATATTTCTCTCATGAAGAATCCTGTTCGAGTTCTTCTTCTATATCTTTATCTACTTCTCCCTTTCTGTCTCTTCAATTGATATCTGTTAATTATTATTATCATTAATGCTCTCTTCTATTTATTAAAACGAAAAATTAATATTTTATCATATATTATTATTATTAATATTTTTATTTATTGTTTATTATTTCTACTAAATTTATTTATAATTTTTATATAATCTTTTAAATTATATATTTTTAATTACGTTTTTCCATTTATTAATCATTATTTATATTATTATTTGAACTTATGCTATCTTCTCTTTCAGTTCTCCTATTGAGTATTTTGCCTTTAAATTATTATTTTTGATAATTGTTTTATGAATATTAATCAGTTTTAATTGAGTTGTCATTATTATTGATAGTATTATTAGTAGATTCATTATTACTATTTTGATTATAAACATTTTCATTAGCTGATTTTGCTATATTAATAGCAAAATCGTTAAGTTACTCCTTTTCTCTAATATCAGCCGGATGACTAATAACTTGATTATTTTTCAAATAAAATCTGCTCATATTCATAGATAAATTAAGTCCAGAATCAAGAGTTTTTTCCAATTCCTATTTGATTTTTTCTTCCTTGTAAGTTGTGACTTTATGATTGAATAGTTAATTCCACTCAATCCTCTTTTTAGGATCTACAACTAACATTTTTCTGAGTACATCCTCAACAACATCAGAAATATTGTTGATTTTGCGTGGAATCTCTAAAGGTTTAGTTTTGATATTAGATAAGAGATCAACCATATTTCCAGCAGTATAAGGTGACTTTCCAAACAACAATTCATAGAAACAAGTGCCAATACTCCAAATATCTGCCTTATTATCATAACTCTGATTGTTTAATACTTCTGGAGCCATGTTCAATGGACTTCCTAACATTGTGTTTGTTAAATTATCACTTCCTAATAATTTACTAAATCCGAAATCTGCTATTTTAATTATATTGTTGTGTTTCAATATATTTGCCAGTTTCAAATCTCGATGCATTATATTATTTTTTACTAGAGTTTTGAACCCATTCAGAATTTGACATAGAAATTCTACAGCTTCATCTTCTGTTAATGTCTTCCTTTCCTTTAAATATTGACTTAGATCCCCTTCATTGCAGTATTCCAACATTAAGTAGAAATTGTTTGAAGTCTTCTTCAAGTCGTATAATTTCATTATGTTTACATTATCGCATGTCTTCAACACTTTTATTTCATTGTCTAATAGTTCATTAAATTTTCCTGTTAAAAGAGATCTTTTCACTGCTTTTATTGCAATGTCTAAATTGGTTTTTTAATTATATCCTTTGTATACTTCTCCAAATTAACCATGACCTATATTACGTTCTAATACATAGTTATCCACTATTTTTGGCATTTTTTCTTTAATATATATTTAATTTATTATATAACCTCTATTTTATTTATTATATTCTATTTATTCTCATGTAAAACTCACTCTCATTAAATATTATCCATTTTATTAATTCTCAAGATAAATCTATTATTGAATCATATTTTCACAATTATTAAAATAAATAAACTTAGTTTAATGATAAAGAAATACAATCATTTGTTTAATATATTATTGAAGATGTCGATTAAAAATAGTTAAAATTGCTTTTTAATAATTATATTGAATAAATCAATTAAGAAAACCTTAAACTTATTTATGACTTATGGAAATAATATAAAAATTAATATGAATCAAAAAAGGAAAATATTGATTAAAGTTTAAGAATCAAAGAATAAAATTGGAAAATTAGTTTATTAAATATAAATAATCAAAGTAATAATTACAATTATAATTTATAGATTTAGAGAAGTAATAAAAATAGAACAATATTAATTATATTATGCAAATAGAATAACAATAAGAAGAAAAAAATAATTAAAGCAATAAAGAAAAATTTTATTTTAAAAATATAAAAGACTTATTTGAATAAACTTAAAAAATATAAGATTAATTAGATAAAATTTATTGATTATATTTTGATTTAATAGAATTCATTTTTATTAATAAAATATTCTAAAAGTTATTATTTTTAAAATATTATTTATAATCTATTCATTGATTAATATTGATTTTTAATTTTCAATATTAGATTTTTTATTGCTTATTTTTCAAAAATTAAAAATAAATTTTGATTTTATATAAAATTTGTATTTAAATATTTATTTTAATGAAACTTATATTAAAAAAATATATTTTAAACTATTTATTTAATTAATAATCTTTTTCTATTTTTTAATTAATAGCAAAAGTAAAATATTATATATTAAAGCTAGTAATAATATGAAATAAAAAAATAATAAATATATAATTAATAATAAAATTAATATTAATAATAAGATGAGTAAAGCATATTTTGTTCATAAAAATTTCAATTGGGGTACAATGCTGAATATTTTATGTTTTTCAGTATAAAATCCAAGTGTATTGACAAAACAATAAAAAGTAAGCAGATTGTATAGAGCAGTGATGAGATAAAATATGGCAAAAAATATTCATAGTAGCTCTGCTAGTATGGACTACTTTTTAGAATAACATTATTAAGTAAGATAAGATTTCGATGGACTTTTGAAATTGGATGAAAACGAATTAGAATTTGAAACAAATATTGAGAAATACATGAAACACATTGAAGATACATATGATCCTTCGATGTTTATTGATGATTCTCGACCTTACTCACCCACTTCAGGAAGGTTAAAATAATTAACAATTAATAATAATTAATAATGATTAATAATAATACTAATTAGGTATCTGATTTTCGATAATGACTCTCTCCAGTATGATCCTTTCGGCTATTATAAGCCAAGATTAGTTTCATAGTCCACACCTAACCAACACATGCCTTATTTCCTTGATCATCCTTAGGCCGATTCTCAATGGATACTTTAAGAATAATTTGATTCCAATAATCAGAAAGGAGACCAGAAGAATCAATGATCATACTTATTTTATAATATATTAATATTATGAGTAAAATATTTTATGGAAGTTTAGAGTTATAATAACAATAATAGACTATGGAAGTAAATTAATAAGAAGCTCAAAGGAGTATTCCATAGCTATTTGAATTAGGATAAGTTGCAGAGAACAGAAATAAGGAGGAGATTATGAGCAAATTAGAAATGGAAAAAAAAGTGAGAAACATGTACATTCCTACAAGCGATAGGGAAGTTAAGTTAGGTTTAAGGTAATTGGGGTATCCTATTTGTTTTTTTGGAGAAGATGCTATTCAAAGGAGGGATAGGTTGAAATAAGTGATGAGTAATATTGTGATGATGACAGGCAAGGTGGCAATTTTACAGTTGAATCAAAATAATAGTAGGAATATAAATGTGAATGTGAATATGAATGTTAATTTGAATGGAGGTAATAATAATGAAATAGAGTATAAGGAGTAGTTAGTGATGGAGAGTATAAGAAGGAGTGCATTAAGAGTGGAAAGATAGAAATTATAAAGACTATTAGATATGGAGATAGAGGAGGAGGTAGAAAGGAAGAGTAAAGAATTAGAGAAATTAGAAGTGGAGTTAGTGGAAAATGCAGGGATGTTTATGAGTCGAGGTAGATTATTGAGATTAGTAAATGGAGAAACGGTGTATGGAGTAGCAGGAGGCACTGGAGAATGTAGATTGTATGATTATAATACTGGAGAAATATTAGTCTCCATTACAGATCATTTATAAAAGAGTAATGATATTCTTATTAGTCCTGATCATCTAACTCTAGCTACCTGTTCATCAGATTAGACTATCAATCTATACTCTCTCCATTCTCATAATAATCTTGATCTTAATCTCTAAAAACTATCCACTATCCATCGTCATTCCAATTGAGTCAATAAACTCATTTTCCAATCAAACAATCATCTTATTTCCGCATCTAGTGACTCTAAAATCATCATCCATGACCTTATCAAAAACATTCCTTTATTTCATCTTCATCACTTCTCTAAACCCGTTTTCACTATTTCTCTTCACCCTGACTCCTCTCTTCTTTTTTCAGCAGACACACATTCTAATGCTGTATTATCAGATTTAAGAATAGCTTAACCAATTCATTCTTTTCAAGGTTATATATATTTTTTACATATTTTATTACTATTATAATATATTAATATGATTATATAAAGGACATGTGAAGGGTATTGTGAGTTCTGACTTTAATTAAAATGGAATTCAACTAGCCACAGGAGGAGAGGATCATTAAATAAAAATATGGGATTTACGTCGAAAATAATGTTTAACAAGCATTCCAGGTCATAACAAGTTAGTAAGTTGTTTGAAGTTTGAAAGATAAGAGGAGAATGAACATTATAAAAGTGTTAGCAGTAATTTTTTGTTAAGTAGTAGTTATGATTCTACTGTGAAGATATGGAACAGTAAGGATTGGACCTTAATTAACAGTATAAGTGTTAAAGATGCCAAAATCACTTCAGTAGATATTACTCCTGACCGCAAGTCCATTCTTCTCACACAACAGCAAAGGCAATGGGCTCTCTTTACAAACAAACTTATCTGATCTTAAATATATATTTTTTATTAGATATATATTTTCTCATAAATTTATATTACATAATATTTAATATACTAATCATATTATTTATTTTATAAATCTTTATCAATATTTAATTATGGAAGTTTTCCACAACTATTTTTCTGGATAGGCTTATAAGATGTGTTTCACTCAAGTATATCAATAGTTTACTTATTAATTTAGGTGTTTGGGTAATAACTTGAAAATAAGTATGATTAAGAAGAGAGTTAGGAAAAGATGAACAATTGTTTATAAAATTATCTTAAAACATCCTCTTTTTCTTCCTCTTAGTTGACAGAGTATATTGAAACTGTGCCTAAAAAACTAACTATTGAAAGTATAACAGAATGAATTAAAATATTATTTACAGAATTAATATTATTAATAATATACAAATAAATTAATATAATCATATTCCATTCTATTAAAGAACCATATCATATGAGCTAAATTATTTTAATTGATTATCTTCATTCAATTAAGATCTCAAATGCTTGTTCGAGTTTGCTAGAAAATTATCATCTTTATTTATTTAGCCCGTTTTCATAAAATTAAGACCGTCCTTTTCCATAGTTTCATTTAGTTAACTTTATATTTAAGGAATAATAGATAAATAATTTTATTCTGATAATTTTTTTTTATTAATAATATTTATTACTCTTTATTCTTAATCTTAATTTATTGAATCTATCATTGAATCTTAATCATATTTATATTTTTCTAAATATTATTATTTCTAACTAAGTAATTATTATTTCTGACTAAGTAAAAAGTCAGAATCTTTTAAAAAAGCACTAATATTATAGTTTTAACAATTTTCATTCATTTCTATTTGTTTTTTTTTGAATTTGATCATATTAAATTCTAAGAAAAGGTTTATTGATATTTAAAAAAGTTGAATTAAATATTAAATTCCTACAAAAATCCATAAAGCAATCTGTTCAATTTCAATATCCATAATAAGATTTTCTTAGTTTGCATAAATTGATTGTGTAATTAATAAAATGAAAAAAGTAAGCATGGAACTTTTATTATTTAATAATATTTACTAGCAATTTATCAATCTCAATTAATTTTTTTCTACTTTTTTCATTAACAAAAAAATAAAAAAAAAGCTAAGAATAAAGCAGTTAATTTACTTAATAATAAATTAAAAATACCTATATTTATATCAATAAGAATATAATTTGGATTTTAATTTTGTCAAACTAACACAAAATAATTGATGGGATTCCTATAAAAATTTAAGATATTGCCAATATAAGATTGGATCTTTGAATGAGTCTAAGTTTGTGATTATAATTTTAGATATTTATTTTAAAAATATTCATTTATTTAATTAAAATATAATTATAATAAGAATTCAATATAATCATGAATGAGTGTCAATATAATAAAGATTAAGAGGGATTTATAATGAATATGTGTGAAATTTGGCAGTGATAGTTGAATCAGGATTGGAAACAACCCAGATTTTGAAATCTTAAAAGTTAATAAAGCCTTTTTTAGCTTTATCAATTTAAGAGAATTAATTTTCTGCTGCGATTCTCAAAAGAGAAATGTTTCTTGTTCCAAAGTCTACAACATCCTTGAGAATGTTTTAGTTGGACTACATTTATTATTGGACCTAATTGGCGAGTGTTCTAAAAGCACAGTTCCAAGAGTCTTCTATGAAATTAATAAATTCTTATGGTTTGATTTAATTGTCTTCATCCTTGTCATAAGCTTTGAATGAGAAAATAATCCTCATTTCTTTATTATTTAATAACTCTAGTAGTCCACACTCAAACTCTTCATAATTCAATTTATTGTTTTTATCTCCATCCAATATTCTAAACAATCTGTATCCCAAAGGACTGTCACGAAGACGCTTTAAGTTAAAATTCTCTAAAACCTAAAGTGCCTCATTAAATCCAAATTCATCTAATTCTTACTTATTTTAACAAGATTAGTTGAATGCTTATTTTAATATTTCTGACATTTTTATCCTTTAATTCTCTAATATTTGATCAATATTTAATTCTTAACTATTAGCATCTTAATATTTATATTAATTTTATTTTACCTATTTTATTCATTCCCTGGTTTTTGTTTCCCATTTTATTTTCTTTTAAAAATAATATAAAATAATATTTATTATAAATTTTTTATTATTCTTACTATTAAATACTATTATTTTTCTATTATTATTTATAATTTATTCATAATATATTAATATTAATATTATATTTATGACTGAAAACTTAATTTTTATTATAATTTAATTTTCAAATATAAAAATTTAAATTTTAAATATACTTTATATTTTTTCATTTCAAATCATTTAATTATTATATTGAATTTTATTAAAATGGATTAATCAGGAACAGAAGCTCTTCTTAAAAATTTATAAGAAATAGAATAAATGGAATTAAATTTAAAATATAAAGATCTAAAATAATAATAGTCGTAATAATATTAATAAAAATAGGTATAAAAATAAGAGTTATAATTAGAAAATATCTAATATGATAATTAATCAGAGGATGACTTTTATATAAAAATATAGAAATAAATGGAAAAAGAAGAATAATTTCTTAATAAATTTAATAAGAAAGATAAAAATGATATTTCTTCATTTAATATAAATATGAGTTTAACTAATGAAAATTCAAACTCTAATATAAAAAAATTGAACAGAATTGAAAAAAGTTTACATTCATAAAATAAAAGTATTGCATTAAATCAAACTAGTCTTAATGACAAGCAAAATTTAATTAATAATGAGAATGAATTAAATAATATTAGTAAATAATTATAAAGTTAAGTCCATAATTAATAGCTTAATAAAAAGCATAACTAAAGTTAAAATTTTCAAGTAAATTAAAATTCTACAAAGAATTTTTAAAATAATTAAAAGACAATAGCACCTTAAAAATAAAATAATAATAAAACATTGACAAATACTAGTAATTTAACTCATATTGATAAAATTAATAAATAGGAAAATATAAATAATGTTCAAATAAAATCAAATAATCAATTAATTCCGCATTAAAATAATTAATTAAACTTATAAAATAATCTATAAATATAACATAAATAAATAATTTAAGATTAAGAAAATAATTAAAAATTTTTTTAATAAAATTTAGAATAATCATATAAAAATAATAAAAAATAATAATAAATTGATGAAATTGAAAATGATAATTAATTATCTAAAATCATAAATTAAAATATTGAAAGTTAAAATAATTCTTTTAATGAATATTAATAAATTATTTAAAATGATTAATCATAGAAATAATAAAAAATTAATTTATAATAGTAATAATAGTCTTAATAATAACAGTAATCATTAAATTCTTAATCTTAATTACAATAATATTCCTCTTCTTCTTAATAATAATATACTTCAAAATAATCATAAAATAATGAAAAAAAAAGATAATTATTTCCTTAAGTAATAGATTAGGATACTGAAATATTTAGAAATAGACTTGATAATATACTTAATATATTTAAAAGTGAAACAGTTTAAGAGTTCATGTAAATGAAAAAAGAAATGATTGAGAATTAATAGTAAGAAATACTTAGATAAGGAGAAAAAATGAGAGAAGAATTAAAAGAAAAAAATTAAAAATTAGATACTTTAAACGAAGAGTTTATAATTTGTGTTGCTGAAAATTAAAAAAAAACTAAAGAAATTGATAATTTAATTGATAAATTATAAATAAAAAATAATAAGATAAAAAATATAAAACTATTAAGTAAATTTTTTAGGAAAGGATTTTTGAAATATTAATAAGATTAGAAATTAAAAAAATATCAATTAAAAAAAAGTCAAAATCATTATAAAAAAAGATAATTTTAGCAAACCTTTATTTAATTTTTAAAAAATAAATATGAATAAAAACACATCAAGTCAATGAAGAAAAAGGAAGAAGAAGATAAATAATATGTTGAGTAATTAACTTATAAATTCAATAAAGAAATTTAAAATTTAACTTAATAATTAGAAATATAAAACCAATAAATTTAATAAAATGAACATATGAAAGCAACAATATAAGATGAACTTAAAAAAGCATTTATCCGAGGAGTATCCTAACTAAATTTAGACGCAATAAATATATTAAATACTTAATAATAATAATAATAGCAATAATAAATTGAATAAGTAATTAATAGTAATTTAAAACAATGTCAACCATTTCCTGTTACATCTTAAGTAGCAAATTAATCATAATAATAAAATAAATAATAATAATAGCAATAATTTTAATTGTAATCATAGAAACTACAAGGAGATTTTGATCAAACAAAAAATAAGAACAATCTAAATCTATCATTTTAAGAATAAAATTATGAAATATATTAGTCTTTAGATTAAATATAAAGATAATTAGAAAGTCCATCTAATAGTTAAAAAATATTGAACAATCAGATGATTAAATAAAATAATATTATAGATAATTAAAATAAAAATTAAACATTTGATAAATCATAAGTCACTTTTTATAATACTAATAACGTATTTTAAAATTTTTATTATATTAATTAGTTGGAAAGTAAAGAGCATAAATGGAAAGGAGCACCAATTTAAGGATTTAATATAAATAATACAAATTAAAATAAAATTGATAACAACTTAATTCCAGAAGGAAAAGTGTTAAGGTTTAATGTCAATTGAAAATTTAATTTGATTTAATTTAAAATATATTATAAATATTATAAATATTATAAATATTAAATTTAATTATGAATAAGTAAATTGAACACTACTTAATATAAAAGAAAATAGGAGAAGGAGCATACGGTAGTGTATTTTTAGGAATAGATTTAAGATACTAATGATAATCGTAATAGAAATAATATAAATTTGAAATAAAGATAAAACTAATAATTTAAATATTAATAAGAATAAAAATTAAATTATTAATTAGATAAGTTTAAAATAAAAATAAAAAATAGAAATGTTAATAATTATTAAAAAGAGAATATATTTAATAATAATAAAAATAAAGAAATATAAAAAATAATAAGAATATATATTTGATAGAAAATATAAAGAATATAATAATAAAAAGTAGCGATAAAAGTGATAAGTGTTGAGCAGACTATCCATAACAGACAGATATTTGAATTTATGATGAATGAAATAAATATATTGAGTAGGTTAGATAATGTGAATATAATAAAGTTCATAGAGTTATTAAGAACAGAAAATAATTATTATTTAGTATATGAGTATGCAAATGGAGGAGATTTAGAAGAATTTAGAAGTAATAGAGAAATAAATAATGAAGTTGTGGAGATGTTATTATTTTAGATAGTGAATGGATTTTTGTATTTGTAAAGAGTAGGAGTAATGCATCGAGATATAAAGCCATAGAACATTCTGCTACACTTTGAGAGTGATTTAAGTATAAGAGTGAAGATATGTGACTTTGGATTTGGTTTATAGAGTTCTACGGGAAGGAGTTAATTAGGAAGTCCTATTTACATGGCTCCTGAGATTCTTGAAAACTGAGAGTATGACTTAACAATAGATGTATGGAGTTTGGGAGTAACACTATTCGAACTAATAGAAGGAAGGAAGTTGTTCTCTAGTCCTAACATTCCTCATCTACTTCATTAAATTCATTTTAATCTCAATCATCTTCTCATCTTTAATAATCCTTATGTCCATTCTTTCTTTCACTAATTCATTGCTTAATGTCTACTAATTCACTCCAGACCTGACTGGTTTCAACTATATACCTTTCTTCAATAATAATATTCCATTAAACAATCTACATCTCATAATCCATCTACATCACTTAATCCATCTACATCCCTTAATTCATCTACATCCCATAATCCATTATCTCAAATCAACTATCACTTATTCCTCTTTCTTAATCTCTAATAACAAAAAATATACTTTATCTCTAATACTATAAATCTTACTAACAATATTATTATTAAAAATATTCTCAAGTCATCATTAACTCATTTCATTTCTAATCTTAATTAAAACTTGACTTATAATCTAGCTAATTTACTCTATAATTTAATAAAACTACAAAATCTTTAAACTTTTATTAATTAAGACCTTCTTGATAAAATATAATATTCTAATGATTATTTGAAATTTCTCAAGTACATTCAAGATTTAATTTAAAATATTTAATATTATAATATAACAAATGATGATACTTAGAAAATTATTTAATACATAAGAAAAATAAAAAGAATTAATATATAAGAAGCATTCAAAATATTGATAAGTTTTTATATAGATGATGTGATTGATTACAGTATTTTATAAAAATATGATGTTTAGAAGATGATGGAAATAGTCGAGAATCCTAATTTAATTCTAAGAAACTGGTGATTTATGCATAAAATTAATATAAATATTAAATCGTATTTAAATTTATTAAATATACAAAATTGTTTATAAATTTATAAAAATATAAATATTATTTTAAAAATATAAAACATTAATACTATTAATAATATAAAAATAAGGAAACAGTGTATTCATTTCTGTTACTTAATTTAAAGCAAAATCTTACCTATTGAAAATCGAAGATGAATACGATTATCTCTTGGTAAATTATGTTTTTAATTTTTTTAAAATTATATTGAAATATTTTTAATAAAATATTGAAAATAATAAATTTATAGTTCATTCAAAAAATTATTCAAAATCCTTTTCTTTAAATGGTAATTCTCCAAAATCTTAACATCCTACTTTTATAAATTCAATTAATTAACTTCGATCTTAAAATCCGATTTTCTATAAGCATAATGGACTAATTTTTTCTTGATTTGAAGAACGACATGTTTTGCCTAACACTCTTGCTTCACAATAATCAAAATTTGATTAACCGATTCTGAAATTATAGCTCATTTCTAAGCTTTTTTCTAAATTAAGATTTAAATCTTCATTTTATTTTAAATCATATTCATAAGGAAGCTTTTCACCAATTTAAAATGAAAATCTAGTTGTATAATGACCATCTTCATAATCTTCAAACGTACTTTTTTCTATTTTGATATTTCCAAGAATGGAATGTTTTGAAATAAAAATTTGATTCTATCCTTTACCGTAATCACATTTATTATCTTCTGTATTGTTTGATATAGTATTACTTTCCCAAATTATTTATTAGTTCATTTTAAAATTAATTAAAATATTTATGTTAATAATAAAAAATACATAATAATAATATTATTCATAATTATAATTATATATAAAAAATTAAAATATAAACATAAATTAGGTATTTGAATTTATAAATTTTGATTAGAAAATTAATAATAAAATCTAAATATAAAATTATTATTTGAATAT
>Ga0315908_10002562_pt1 | contig 13252 bp, 4 predicted proteins | sample LakEriMetagenome_12_FD_203520 | JGI IMG/M metagenome (GOLD analysis project Ga0315908, IMG submission 203520) | Freshwater fungal communities from buoy surface, Lake Erie, Ohio, United States - Buoy 4 MA124 | ecosystem: Environmental > Aquatic > Freshwater > Lake > Lake biofilm | place: USA...
CAGTTTAAAATTAATCCGAGCTCCACCTATCTCCTTCTGATTTTTACGTTCAAATGGTAGCTTCTTTACCTCAACTTCATTAAGATATTCTGTCCAAAAATCTGTGTCTATTTCGTTTTCTTTAGGAACAACTAACTTAATATCATTGACTTGACCACTTTGAATATCCTTCAGTAAGGCTTTCCAAATTCGCTCTACCCCTAACCCATCGATTAAAGCATGATGTATTTTAAAAGCAAGAAAATTTTGATCTGAAGAACTACCAAAAAAAGTCATGAATAAAGACGAGTCTATAGAACAAAATTTATCTTCTACATTTTTAATAAATTCTTTTTCAGAGTCAACATTTAAAGAGATAAATTGGACTTCTCCATTTTTCCATTTATAAGAAGTACCCTCAGATATTACTCCTAAATTTAATGTTGATTGGGAATAAATCCAAGCACCTATTTTTTCTTCTGTTACATCTTTAGGTAAAATTACGCCACTACTTATCCAATAACTTTTAAAAAACTGTTCATCAGACTCTGATAAAAACAATAATCTTGCAGCAGTAGAATAAACTTCTTTTCCAATTTCAATAAAATCTCTTTCTTCCTTATTTTCGAAATCAACTGTCTTATTTTTTTGAAAATCATAGAAATTTTGAATGCTTAAAATTTTATTTATATCAATATTCCTTTTAAGTTTTGTTTTAAACATTCCAGATAACTTTAACGCATCAATAGAATTTAATCCATTGGCATACCAACCCAACGAGAAATTAAATTTAACAGTTGGAAAAAGTTCCACTATTAATCGTTCAATTTCTGAATCTAGCACCTCGTCTTTTTCATCTTCTTTTATTGACAGATCTACAATATCCAACAATTGTTTATTATCTACTTTACCATTTTTATTTAAAGGGAATTCTTCTACGGAATGAATAAACTGAGGAATTGCATAAAATGGCAACCATTGACTTAAAAGCTCTCGATCTAAAGATTGAGTTGATTTTTTAGACTTTGAGACAGCATAAATACAATTATTAGAAAACAAGACTACCCAATGTTTAATAGATGACCATTTTACAAGTGCTGACTCGATTCTAGATAAATCAATTCTCTGTCCATTAATTTTAATTTGACTATCCTTTCGCCCTCTAAAAAAAAGCATTCCTGACTCATTCAAGTAGGCAAAATCACCAGTTCTAAAAGATTTTTTTTCATTATACAGGAAAAATTTTTCAGTATTTTCAAAATTTGCATACCCTAATCCAACAGCATCACCTGCCACGATAATTTCACCCTCCTGATAAGGAGCAATTTGCTCGTTTAGTCCTCCAAATAGCATTAAATCAGCATGCATGAATTTATCTCCTAAAGGGAATGTATGAGTTTCATACTGACCGTAATTTTCAAAACCACTTACCAATACAGAACATTCAGAAGGGCCATAAAATTGAAATAAACGTGCATTGGAAAATTTTGAATGCAACTTTAACTGTAAATGAGATGGTACTTTATCACCACCGGTCATTACTATTCGATGTTTATTGTCTGCTTCAGTAGCGTCTATCCATGATTCTAGCAGTGAAGGAACCATGTGAAATGCAGTAACAGGTTCCATAACATCTCTTAAAAGATTTGTGTCCGAAAGTGCAGATGATTGAATCAAGATAGATTTACAACCTTTCCATAATGGAAACATAAGTTCCGCGATTCCAATATCAAATGCGGGATGAGCAATTACAGCAAAAACTTCTTTATCACGCCATGGAATTTTACTTTCCCAAGCATGAAAAAAAGTGCATATATTCTCAATTGATAATTGTACCACCTTTGGTACACCAGTTGTTCCTGAAGTACATATTGACAAAGCTACATTATTCTTCTCCTGTATACTCCTAATTTGAACATCAACTAAATCATCAATATGATTCATTCTAATCGCATTCACAAAACGATGATCATTTATAGAAGAAAAGATAATATCTGGTTGTTTTAATTCTCTTAAATTTTCAATGAAATTAGAAGTTTCTTTTTCATTGATCGAAACCACCTCGACACCTAAACACCAAGCAGCGCAAATAATTGGAATTGTATTTTCATGCTTATCGCCATAGAGCCAAATTCGATTAACTCCTTGATTAAAATAAGAGCTTGCATAATCAAAAACTTTTATTTGCACTTCATTTAAATTGTCTTTTAATTGTTGCAAGAAAGAATTTATATCAAAATTTAATTCAGATTTAGTCTCTTTATTTCTAAATATATCCTGAATCAAGCGATTTGGTGTTTCATTGAAATGATAATTAAAAGAAGTAATAAAATTTAAGAACTGATTTGCCAAACATTCTATTTGTTCATTTGAATGATATTTTGTGTTAAAATGCCATTCAAAATCATACGTATCTTTATATGGTGTTATTGCCAAACTCAAAGGAAACTCTGAACGATCGTAAGCATACTCTAATTTAAATTCATTCTCAACTGATTTTAATCCAACTTCCATTGGATAATTTTCAAATGCAATTAAAAAACTATAATTTAGATTACTAAAAATTGGATCCAACGCATTAACTCCTATAGCTTCTACAACACTCCTCTCTCTATTTCTAAAATGAGAAAGTTGTTCTTTACAAGTTAATTGAAAGTTAACTTCGAATTGGAAAGGCAACGTTTGAATCCCCATTCCAAAACCATTTTTAACTTGTTCTATAAGTCCATTTTGTTTTACAACAGCATATTGAACTCTTCCGTTCTGAGTCCAAACAGCACTAAAAATAGACCAACAAAAATTGACTACTTCAGCGCCAGTTAAACTTAATTCTTTCGATAAATTTTGAATTGTTACTGATGGTAACTTTACAGTATATGAATGACTACTATTTTCTCCTGTTGAAATTTGAGAAATTGAAGCATAATCTTCAAAATTTAATAGATAAGATTTGTATTCTAATAAAGCTTTCTTTTGATCTAACCGTGTCCAAGCCTCATACCATTCTTTGCTCAATTTTTCAGGTAAAAATGTAGTAGGAACCTTAAGTAATTTTACAAAATCACTTAATATTTGTTGTTTACCCCAACCATCGTATAAAATATGATGGTTAGTTATACAAAAATAATGCTCAGTTTCAGTTTCAACCCAATCAAATCTTAAACATGGTTCACTCTGAAAGTCAAAACCTTTTACTCTTATTGAATCAATAAATTGGTGTAATTCTGATGTAGTTTTTGAATGTTTAATAAAAGATGGTTTTATATCGTCTTTACAAACCCAAACAGGTTGTTTTAAACCTTCGTATAGAATTATAGATCGAAAACATTCATAACCCTGAATTAATTTTTCAATTGCAATAAATACTTCATCATAGGAATGACCATTTACTTCAAAAAGTAATTGCTGAATATAGGTTTCACGCTCATTTTTAATTGACGCAGCCAACATTAATTGTTGTGCCGGTAATAATGGGACTATCGATCGTATATTTTTCATTTCTTTTAAATTCCTCCTAATAAGTTATTTATGGCATCCAAATCATCTTGATCAATAGATTGCGCAATATAATCAGTGTTATCTTGATGATTCAAGAAATCTTTAACACTGTTATTTAACTTATCCTTAAATATATTTGGTTGCATTGTTGGGTGCATTCTTAGCATCCATTTCATTTTACCTTCAATAATCATGGCGTTTAACTCCACAAAACTTAAAACCGAGTTATTGAGATCCGTCATTTCACCTTGAGAGATAGTTGAAGGCACTGCTATTTCACCTCTGTTTTCATCGAAATTACCTAAAAAATTAAGTAAAACCGGGAAAGGTGGTTTTACCCAATCATTTTCTCCCATGTAGGTGAGACCATTTTCAGGTAGATTTTCAAATTGATTTGCAATTGCATCTTTTAAATTTTCCAATGTAGGGAACTCCTGACTAAATATTGGATAAAATTGAGTGAACCAACCAATAGAATCTGTTAACTCTGAAACCCCGTTATAAAATCTGCCGTGTGTTTCAAGAAAAATTGTAGTTGGGGGATTTCCCAACTCTAACCAAGTTTTTAAAAATAAAAATAAGAACTTCTCATTTGCAGTGTTACCAATTTCATGCGTTAATTGAAACCATTTCGTTTCTTCAATTGTCCATTCCCATTCAACATAATTTGAACTCTTGTAAGTATAATGAGACAATTCTTTAAAGGGATGCATAATTTCGTTCCCATAAAAAGACGTTGTCGCTTTCTTATTAATACTACAAAGTTCCAAAAATTGACTTTTAGTCTTTCCAAAGGCAATTGAGCTGTCCTTTTTAACATTTCTCCCTTGCAATGATTCTTGAAGATCATCTAAAATAATTCTCCAACTGTAACCATCACAATATAAATGATGTATAGCAATAAATAGTAAGACTTTACCATTTAAATTTAGAATTGCTCCCCCTGCCACAGGACCGAAATTTAAATCGAAGGATTGCTGAACTGAAGCACAAAAATTTGTTACCTCATCTTCAGAATCGCATTGGATAATTTTAATTTCAGAAGTTTTTCCTTTTTCCCAACCATTCTTATAAACAGAAGAAAGTATTGTTTGATTTTCTAATGTAACCTGCAATGCATTTCGAACTAAAACAGGATCCACTGAAATTAATAGTTCAAGTAAAATAGATTGATTAAAATGGTTTTTATTTCCGGGATATTCATTTAAAAACCACTCTTGTATAGGTGTAAGCTGAATAAAATGAGAACTTACGACTGTATTTAAACTACCTGTGAGTGATGAAAAATACTCCGCAATAGAGGCGGCATTTAATAGATTTCCTACTTCAATTTGAAAACCTTTGTTCTTTAGTCGACCTACTATTCTTAAGGCTGTGATACTATCTCCTCCTTGTTCAATTAAACTTAAATCACCTTGTAAATAAGTATATTCAGGTAAAAACTCATTTAAAAAAAATTGAAAATCAGAACCAAAAGAATCACCATCGCCTTCAAATAATTCTTTTTCTTTAGCAGCTATATCTTCAGTAAAAAATACTTCTTTTACTTTGCACCAAAAAGGTAAATAGTGATTAAAAACTGCGTTGATTTCGCTGAGATTAATTTGTGTTGTTGAATTAACAAGAACAATTAATTGATCCTGTTTTTCAATTGCTAATACACACAATACATTTTTTAAATGTTTATATACTAGCGACTCAATAAATTCAAGGCTTAAACGATAAGAAAATCTTTGAACAAACGATTTTCGAATCATTCGAACCTGATTTCCTGAAGCAAGAAAATCAAAATTAATTTCAAAAAGTGGAAATAACTGGCCTTTCCATGAATTTGGTTGATTAAAACCTAGATTATCTTTGAATACATTATATTCTGATTTAGGAATAAATGAAATCAATTGTCCTGAAGAATTCTTATTTAATATAATAGGAAAACCAAACTGATACGACCAATCTGAAATTAAAGCAACATCATTCACATTAAGATAACTAATTTCTGTACTTTCAATTATTTTTGGACTAATCTTTAAAGGAATAGACGATAAGTTTTGTATCGTTTTTGAAAATAAATAGCCGCAACTTTCGGGAAAAATAATTCCATGTTTGGATAATTCATTTGCATATAAAACTATATGTTCAATTAAGACTAGATGATCACCGTAAGATAATGAAGATAAAGAGTTTACTGAATTAGATTTTAAAGAAAATTTTGTGACCGAATCTTCATATAAACTTGGAATATATAAATTAGAACTGCAATTTGATAGCTGGTATAAATATTCAATCTTATCGAAACTTAACTGCCAACCATCCTGAAAAATAGAATTAAGCGATACTAGATTTTTATACTTTATATCTATAGCCCCCCATTTTTCCAACATTTGTCCAAAATTGAAAACAGGAGTTGAAAAGGACGAATATTTTTGAGATTGGGAATTAAAAATATCTATTAATTTTTTTTGATCTAATTTTCCATTTGTTGTGATAGGAAAAGCGTCAATTTCAATAAATATTGAAGGCACCATATAGGATGGAATTAACTTACCGATTTCGCGCTGAATATCTAAGGCACTTGTATCTCCTTCTACAAAACAAACAAGTTGCTTGGAATGGTTTTTTTCTATAACAATAGTTGCACTATTAAATCCTGACATTTTTTTTACTGCGAGGCTAATTTCTTCAACTTCAATCCTGTAACCATTAAGTTTAATTTGTTCATCTTTACGTGATAAATAAATCAATCTACCATCTTGTTGCATTTTTACTAAATCACCCGTTTTATAAATCCGAAATGAAATATCATGTTCCCATTTAGAAAAAGAAGCGGATGTTCGAAGTTCATCGTTTAAATACCCTTCAGCTAAACCAACACCATATAAACAAAGTTCTCCTTCTATCCCTTTAGTTACCAATTTATTTTTTTCATTCACTACCATTACCCCCATGCCTTGAATAGGTAACCCTATCAATGGTAAATCATTCATATGTATTTCATGAAAAACACAACCAACAGTTGCCTCAGTGGGACCGTATTCATTAATTAATCGGTGAGAAGTATCCTGCAAACATTTCTCAATCTGAGAATTCAATAGCGCTTCACCTCCTACAATAATGATTTTTGGCGTTGATTCTTTGAACCAATTTTCTTCGCAAAGATGAATGTGAGAAGGAGTTAATTTTATCAACAAACTTTCCGAGTCACTCAACGCAACTTTGAGAGAATTATATAGATTATTTTTTTCACGATGAATAACAATAGTTAAACCAAAAGCTAAACCACCCAGTATAGATGTAAGTGTGAAATCAAAACTGATTGGAGAAAAAACATGAATTCTTGAATTTTCAGCTTGTTTAAAATAATTATTTTCACAGTGGTTTAAATAATTTGAAAAAGCTAATTCGGAAATAACGCAGCCCTTCGGAACACCAGTTGAACCAGATGTAAACAAGGAATACAGAGGATCCGATAATTGAGACAAAGATTCTACCATTGAAACAGTTTTTGAAAGTTTTGCACTTTCAAAAACATCCTGATCAATAATTAATTTAATACCAGATTGATTAACCACCTGTTCAATTCTAACTTCGGGCCATTCAATATCCAACGGGATAAATGCCTTATTCAGTTTTAAAATTGCTAAGATTGCACAGACTTGATCTATACTTGGACTCAGCAGAACCCCAATAAACTTCTCATTAACTAAATTGAAATTTTCCTGCAGGTAGAAGGCCAAACGATTTGATAAAACCTCTAAATCACTGTAAGTGAACGCATTTAAGCCGTCTTCTACTGCGATTAAATTCGGGTAATTTATTAACGATTGATTGAACCGATCATAGAAAGTAAAATGCTTGTTTTCATTTGTATGAATATTATTTGAAGAAATACTTAAATCGTCAAGTATACTATATGAATTCGCTTTATTAGAGTTTATAACACTTTCTAATTTTTCAATGAAAACAGGACTAATTCTCTCTGATTTATAGCACTTTAATACATTATTTATCTTAGAAATAATCACATCATAGTCTGCGAACTGCTCAGCAGAAGGCTCACTATCAATTAATACCAAAAAATTAGATTTAACCTCCCAAATAGTGTTTAGTAATTTCCCATGACTAATAATATTTTTGTCAACCAATTGTAATTGTTCAGTCAATTGTTTTAACTGTTCTTTTTGTGAAGAAGTTGCCTCAATAATTAATGGAAATACTACTCCTTCTTTTTGGACAATAAATTGAAACCCTGACTCTTTCCAAATTAATTGATTGAACACATTTGATAAATTCAATAAAAATTGAATAATGTCTGAATTCACTTCAATTGAAAACTGTAAAACCGAACCTTTTAAATTCGAAAAATTATCATACCAAACACCTGGTAGATCACTAAAAAAATGATGCTTCCAAAAGGAAATTACTTCATCATCTACACTATTATTTACAGCATTTAAATCGGAAGAATGAAACAACTCCGACCATCCTTTATTAGGAGCGAATGAGACCACTGCCCCAATTTGATTAATCTTTTCTAAATCTTCTTTTTCCAAAGCGTCAAAAGCAACAATGTCAGGCAATAAGATTTTAACAGATTCCGATTTAAGAACTATCGTTTGCTCTAAATTTGCCGAAATTAAATGATCATAAATTTGTTCAAATTTTAATTTAAATCCTTCAATAAATGCAGCATCAAACCTCCTTGCATCATAGACTATTCTTAACGAATAGCCTTCTAAATTGGGGAACAAACAAAAAGTTATAGGATATCCTGTTACTTCGTTTACATGAATCAATTCTGCTTCAAAAGAAGTTGATTTTAGATGTGTATATGGATAATTTTCATAAACAAAAAGAAAATCAGAATTATCAACTTCTTGGTCATCTTTAGCTAAAAACTTTGTAGACGATATCGAATTTTGAAAATTTAAATTTAAATCTGTGAAATAAGACTTCCAAGTCGTTGAATTTTCCACAGAAATAGGAATCTGAATATTCCTTATAAAAAGTCCAACTGATTTATCAATATCGCCATTAAGCAGTTCCCTACCAGAGGATATTCCGTTAAAATAAAAATCTGAATCCTGAGATAAAGAGCGAAGTACTAAACCTGCAATACCACAATACAACAATTGATTAGTAATATCTAAATTATCAGTGATGAGTTTTTCTTTTTCAAAATGTATGTTCAACTTTTCATACGACAAGGTATTGAAAGTAGATTTTTCATCGTAAAATTCTATATCAAATAAAAAAGGTTTTTTCTCAAATTGTTTTGATGACTCAACTTCGATTAATCCATCCTCAATACTTTTTAATAGATATTGATAATTTTGATGAAGTTGTACCTCAAAATTTAGCTCAGAAATTCTTTGAATAAATTCTTTTATAAGAATTCCTACACTCCAACCATCTAAAATAATGTGATGGTGTGACCATAGCAAGTAATTTTTTTCTGAAATTGTAATTAATTTCAAGCGTAGTAAAGTTTCAGAAAAAGTTGATTTTAAATCATCTGACAAGGAAATTTCAATTGAATCAGCATATTCATGTGTGATTTCCAAATAAGTGTCTTGAATTTCTTGAAAAAAATCCCCGTCGGATTCAACGATCTTCACTCTTAAATTTGGATAACTTTTCCAAATGGCATTAATACAATCTTCAATTACTTCTTTCCCAGGAAATTTAATCAGTTCAAATAGAAATTGCTCGTGATAAGCTCCATGTTCTTTAAATGAATGATAATGATTCCATATTTTTTTTTGCATTTCTGTTAACGGATACCTTTCAGGTGTATCTTTCAAAATATTGTCCGAAGAAAGAGTTTCTATTTGAAAAAACCAAAATTCTAAAGACGTTGCATTCAGTAAACCAGATAAATCTACCTTAGCACCTTGTTCTTTTAGTTTAGACAATAAACGTATAGCCTGAATGGAGTCGCCGCCATTTGCATAATAATTTTTATTCCATTGAATTGAATTTTGAAATATTAATTCCCAACTACTTGAAAGCATTGCTTTTCGAGTATTATTTTTCGATAAAACATCATCCATAATACTTGACCCAATAATTGAAAAATCATTAATTCCCTCATTAAGTTCGGTATCTATTTGATGACAGACATGCTTTGCCAAAGCAGTACAAAAAGTTGTATATATTTTATTACAACTTATAGAAAACACAGTAAAATCTTCAGAAAGTGCAATAAGAATTGGATAATTGTTTATTTTAGTTGAATCAGAAATCACAATTCCATAACAATCAATCGGTTGGAATGTCTCAATATAATCAATATGATTTCGAAATTCTTGTATTAATAATTTTGCACCGATTCGAAAATCTTTGTTTCCTTCAATTGTTATTGGAATACATAATTGTTTGTGTTGAAAACCAAGTGAAAAACTCCAGTTTTCCGCATAAATAAGCTCGCGAACAATACTTAATAAAAGCAGTTTTCCGTTATTTACATTCCCTTTACACCATGACTTAAAAATCTGTGGTAGAATAAATTCCGATACTATGTTTGGAGATTGAGCAACTTCGAGCGGCAAACCGAATTTTGTATTACTCAAATATTCTTGCCAGTATATTTTACCTTCCATAAATTTTCACTTAAACAATTATAAAACTTAACCATCACAAATATAAGTATTTGTGTGATTTTTTTAAGGAATCGTAGTAGATATCAAAAAATCAATCATTGAAATTGAAAACTGAATGATTCCTAAAAATTAATTCTCTTTTATTGCCAACTTATATTACTTGAAATAATCACCAAATCTTTTAGCAAAATCGAAGGTCAAACTTTCGTTGTCTGGTAATCCCATAATTGAAAATCCGATAGGAATTACACCTTCATATTTTACAGGTATCACCAAATGGGTTAAATCTAAAAGATTTGCTATTGATGAAATTTCGGTTGGACCTAATGTTATTGCTAGAATTAAATCATGTTGATCATCTTTCATTAATTTTCGTTTTTGCAATCGCAATTCATTTAATCCATTAATTGCATAATCATATTCACCAGAATTAAGGAATCCGGAAGAAAAGGATCGTTCAATCTCATTAATATCTGAATGAAAATTTGGAACTAGTTTTTGTTTACATTCTTCCATAAATTCTTCATTACTGAATGGAAGATTATTTTTCATATTCTCTTTGAATTCAGTTTGACATATAATGTCCATATAATCAAAAAATGGATCGATCTCTTCAATAAATTCTCCTATACTAAAACCAATTTTTTGGGACAACAAAAAATTTTTCAACTTAATTAATAACGGTTGAAAATGAGGATAAAAAGAACTTTCTTCTATAAATACATTTCTAATTGAGTCTACTGCACTAATATTTAGACCACAGTTCAAACCAACTAAATACTTTAGGTCAATTAATTCTTTTGTAAAAAAACCAATAGAATCAAAAAAATTTGAGATACCAATTATTCCTTTTTTCGAAACCTTTTCTGAATTAAATTTAAATGCAAACACTCCATTATGTGCTGCTGGATAAACTATTGACCCATCTGTTTCAGAGCCAATTGAAAAAGAACAAAAAGAAGCAGCTACAGCAACTGCAGAACCTGAACTTGATCCTCCTACTTGGAAATCTTTTCCAAAAACAGAAATTGTTTGACCACCAAGAGAACTGTATCCAGAATTTGAATTATTAGATAAATAATTACTAAACTCACTCATGTTCGTTTTACCTAATAACACTGCTCCCTCTTTCACCAACCATTCAATCACACTTGCGTCCGAATCCGCAAAAAAGTCTTCTAGAACTAAAGAACCACAACTTGTCGGCAACATATCGTTTGTTTTCATATTTGCCTTTACAAAAAAGGGAATTCCGTGCAGCCTACCTTTTAGTTTATTGTGGTCTATCACATATTGATCTAATTTTTTTGCTGTATCAATGGCATTTTCATTCAAATGAAGAACTGAACGGTAAATTTCATCCTCCTCTTCAATCTTTTTTAAAAAAGTAGCGACTGTATTTTTTACTTTTATTTTTTTATTTAGATATCCTTCTAAGAAATTTATTATCATACTATAAGGTGGGATTATCTCATCAATATTAACTGATATTAAAGATTGATCTCTTCAAAGCTCTCATTTTTAAACGGAATTTATGAGGACTACAATCTGAATTTAAATTTAAATAAATATTACGTGTTATTAACAATACTGACAAGTAATATCATCACTAAATAAAAATAAAAAATTTATCAAATCATCCATAGTTACTAATTCATTATGTCAATTAAATAGTCATTTGAAAAATCTAAAACTTCTGAAAGACAACCATTTTCTGCGATAATTGAAATTAAATATTCTTGTTTATTATATTCAAGAAATTTCACATAACTGTTTTTTTGTAACTTATCCATCTTTATTGACGAAGGTTCAGTAGTAAATCCAGTACCAATCATTTTAGAATAGGATTCTTTCAATGAAAAATATTTGAACACTTCAACACTTGAATTTTTAACAATATCCCAATCCTCTTTATCAAAAGCAATTTGCAATTCTTGATAATTATCTTTTTGAATTTTTTCAAAATCAATCCCTATTGGGGTTGTTGATAATGAAACACCTACAAAACCATTGCTATGTGTGATAGAAAGAAACATTTCAGGTTTTCTTGAAAAATAAGGAGCGCCTTGAATAGTCTTTGTGAAACCAAGTTGAACAATTGACTTTTGTAGATATTTATTGGTGATTTTATCAATTAAAAGACGCGCCAAAAGACTTTCTTTTTTTCGAACTTGATCCATTAATTTTTCACACCAAGAATCCGTATAAGGTATTAATTCTTCCATCGTATAATTCAATACATGGTCAAATTCACAATACATTATTTGATTATCAAAATTAATATGAAACATGATTATTAATTGTACTTAATAAAATTTGATCGTATGTTAAATTAACCTCTCAAAATTTTTTCAAGTTTTTTCCCTTTCGCAAGTTCATCCACCAATTTATCCAAATACCTGATTTTAAGTGTTAATGGATTTTGAATTTCCTCAATACGATAACCACATATCAAACCAGTTATTAATTGAGATTTAACATTCAATGTTGCACGATCAAAAAACACTTCAAAAGTTACGTTTTGAGAGATTAAGAGCTTAAGCGCATCCTCATTAAATCCTGTCAACCATTCAATCACTTGAAGTAATTCTAGCTTTGTTCGGCCTTTCTTTTCAATCTTCGCAACATAATGTGGATATACTTCCGCAAAAGTTAACTTTGCAATTCTTATATCATGAGGTGTATTTGTTGACATATCTTACTTTAAACTAGAAATCAAAAAGCCGCATCTACCTGCAAAACACCTTCTTTGAGCGAACATGGTGATACAATCACTTTATTCACACCTAATTTTTCAATAATCCAATTCGTTTTTACAGCTGCAATAGCAGCCATTTTTCTTCGAATAGGAATAATATGAGGATGTAAATCTCTTTGTGTTTGATCTGAAGCAATGATCCATTCTAGATTTTTCATCAATTCATCAAAGGGAAGTTCTATTGCGTTCTTTACACTTGGGAAAGCTTTAAGATTGATCATTTCATAAAAAGTTTCAAAACAACCAGAAGCCCCCACTAATACATTGCATTTTTTACCATCTAAGAATTTCGATCCTCGTTCTTCTAACCATTCAGTAACTTTCTGAATATCTTCAATCGTAAAAGGATCGCTTAGTTCTAATTCTTGAAAAATTCTTGAAACACCTATATTTAAACTTACTAAGTCCATAACTTCAT
>Ga0315908_10002565_pt1 | contig 13242 bp, 9 predicted proteins | sample LakEriMetagenome_12_FD_203520 | JGI IMG/M metagenome (GOLD analysis project Ga0315908, IMG submission 203520) | Freshwater fungal communities from buoy surface, Lake Erie, Ohio, United States - Buoy 4 MA124 | ecosystem: Environmental > Aquatic > Freshwater > Lake > Lake biofilm | place: USA...
ATTAGATGTTATATGAACCATTCTCGTTTTATTGCAGTTTAAAGTTGTCCAGACTCATGTTGAATTTCCCTAGTACTGTATTAGCAAGACCCTTAAGACTATTAAGAGCTTCATTCTTTTGTTTTTCAAATTATTCTTCTTTTAGTTTAGCTACAATTAGTTTTCTTTAAAGATATTGCTTATTGTTTGGTTCTAGAACAAGAATTTATTCATAATCTAAACTAGAATTTATATAGAATTACCTTATAGAGCTTCATCATATTTTTCTAATTTGATGTACTTTTCAGCTCTATTTAAGTAAGGTTTTAAATACTATGGATTTGCTTTTATTGATTTCGTTGTATATTCTATTACACTATCATTGTCTCCATGTTTGTCATAACAGATTGACATATTAGAATATACTATTGATAAAGTTTTATTGTCTTCTATTTCGCAGTATTATTCTGCTAATTCGTACATTTCTAATGCTTCGTTTGTTTAACCTTGTTTGAAAAAATCATTGCCTTTGTCTTTGTATTGTTTGCATAATTCTCCGTCTCTTTATATTTATTCTTTTTTAACATCAATATTAACATTAATAACATTATTTAAATCATTATTCTCATTATTTTTATCATTTTCTGATTCTTTTTTTTAATCTTCAGATATATCTATCACACATTTATTCTGTTTTTAATTATCAAACTCTTAAATATGTTATTAAATAATTGAATCCATAATTTCTATATTAATTTATTATTGATTATATAAAATAAATAAACATTAAATTATATGTACAATAAATTAGTAAATAAATTTTGTAAAGTAAGAAAAATGAAGACTTTTATTCCTAAAACATATGAAGCCATTCCTGATTATCTTTAACCTTAAATGAGAGATATTCATGATACTTATAAATTAAAAACAAAACAGGAATTAATTCAATATCAAGAATTAAATCCTCCTGATTTTTAAATACAAGTTGTAAAAAAAACATACACAGAAGGTGATCATAATGGAGATGCTAGAAATATGAGTAGAAAAGTAATTTATATTTATCATAATATAAATTAGTATTTATTTAATTATTAAAATATCTTTTCAATATCATTATTGTGATAAATAAGATCATATTAAATAATAAATATATAAATTAATAATGATAAAAGGCAGTAATAAAATTAAATATGCATGATATGAAACTCTCAGATTTATAAATGAAAAGAATGAGAGTAATTTTAGGACCTAGAATCAAAGAAAATTAAACAAATTTCAAATTGGTTTGTGATATGTATCCTGAATTTGATTAAAATTTAGTTAAAGTTATGGAGCAATTAAGGGAAATATATTGGGAATCAATTAGAGCACCATGATATTATGGATGATATATATAAATATTAAATAAATATATTGTTTCATTAATATTAATATTGTAAAAAATTTGGATTGAAAGTTAATCTTGTATTATCATTTTGAATTATTTCTACAGTTTAACAAATATTATTTTCAAAACTTTCATCTTTCTTATTGTCACTGTTTGCTTAGCATTATGTGGTAGATTTATTTGAAGAAGTTGTTTTTTCTTGTTAAACTAATTTTTTCTAATTCAAATTTTTTACTTTTATTATTTTATTAATTAAATTAATAAAATTAATTTATTAATATATTGATTAATAATTTACTTTAAGACTGTTCTACTTTCTTATTAAACAGTTTGCTTATTTCTAAATTATATACATTTTAGTCATCAATTAAGTAGTTTATGTTTTTTTTATAGTTTTAATTGTTCAATTCTTGAAATTATTATGTATTTTATTCTCTATTTATAGGATGTTTTAAATTGCTTATTAAACTTATATTTTTATTTTCATAAGTTTTACTTAAATTTTATTTACATTAGTTACAAATAATAAATGATGTTCTCATACTTATATCATCATAATTATTTTCATGTTAATTTTATCCTTTAAATTATAAAGTTTCTATTTCCTTTTTCAATTCATTTATTTTTAAAAGCTGAAATTATATTTGAATTTTACTTTATTCATAATTTTTTATGTTTTAATTTGCTTCTTATTCTTTTTCAAAAAACATTTTTTCATAATATTACGAATCTTCTTTTTTTTAATTTAATTATTATATTAAATAATCTTAATTTTTTACTTTATCTTCTAATTCAATTTAATATTTTTATTTCTAAATAATTTACTCAATTTAATCATAGTTTTTTTTATCAAGATCTTCAATCTATTTTTATTATTTCATTAAAATTTTTTCTTAATTATTCATTTATAATTTATAAAAATCTATCTAATTTTATAAAGCTAAAATTTCAATTTAATAATCTAAATTTGATGTTTAATCATCTTTTGTTTTATATTATAACTATTAATTTTAAGATTTATTTTCTTTATTTAATTATTAACTTTAATCGATTTATTTTTACAATTATTATGAATTTGATTCAATTAATTATTAATTTTATTCAATTAATTTTTAATTTTCTGTTAATAATTAATTATTATTTTTTTTAATTTATGTTATTTCAATATTTAGTTTAGTATTTGATTAAATTAATTCTTGATTTTTTTCCTCAATAATTTTTAAATTATTTTATAACTCATTTATTTGAATTTCCAATTTTTCTATTTTTTCCAAATAAAAAATTAAGTTAGATTAATCTATTTCTTATTAAGAATTTATTTCTTAAAATTTTATTATTAAATCAGTATTTTAATACTACATTTATTAAATTTATTAATTTAGAATTTATATATTATTGTTTTTTTCAATTATTTGATTATCATATTAATTAATACTTTATTTTTATTCTTCAATATTATTATTAATTATCATTATTTATAATTACAATTCATTATTTGAATTTGATAAATTCTAATTTTCTTCTATCAATTATTGTATCTAAATAATATTTTCTTGATTTTATTTTTGAATTTCTTGATTTAATCCTTTCATTTCGCTTTTATGATGAAAAAGTTCTTAATCCTTCATTTTAATTTGATTTTATAAATCATTAATAAAATTATCTTAAATACTATTTTAATTTGAATTTTTTAACTATTAATTTTTAGTTTCTAATTATAAAATTTTAGTTTCTTATTATTAATTTAATATTTCTTATTAATTATTTTTATTCTATAATTAATTAAATTTAATTTATAACTATTCAAATTAATCTTTAAATTAAATTAGTTATTCCTTTTGATATTTGATCTAATTTTCTTAATCTTAAATTAAAATATTATTTTTTTATATTTATTTTGAAAGGTTTAATATATTTTCATTATTTTATAAGATATCATCTTTTTCCTTCAAGCTGTTTTCCATTTTTTTAATTTTGTCTTTAAGTTCCTTATTTTAAATTTCTAAATTTTATTTAATATCATTTAATTGATTAATATTATTGTTCTAATTAATCTTGTAATTATCATCAATAATTCTATAATTTATTTAATAGAATGAAATTAAATTAATAAATTCATCCATATAATTAATATAAAATTTTATAGTAAGAGAAATAGTTTTTTCAAATTCTTTTACTGATTTTAATTCATCTTCTAATTCAAACTTAAATTTTGATTAAAAAATATGTTTTTTTTAAACATTTTATAATAATTTAATAACCATTTCTCTGAAATTCGAACATATTCCAACCATTTCTTAAAGATTATTTTATTACAAATTTGTTTTTTAATCGAGTTTATTTTATAATAAATAATCAATAAATTATTTATTAACAGCATTCAATTCTTTTATTAATTTAAATTATTAAATTATTTAAAATAAATTTTAGTCTTTCACTTCTAATATGTTTTATTTATCATTTGTAATTACATTTGTTACGTTATTATATTCTGACAATCTTCTTTGTTTTTTTATTTTAGTTTCATCTTCTTAAACTTTTTAAAATTATTCTAAGTCCTAATGTTTATCGAAAATTATATTATTTTAATTTTAAAATTTAATTTATTATTATTAAGCTAAATTTAATAATAATTAGTTTGAATTTTTATTTTCATCAATTATTTTTTCTTTAATTTTGTCATATAAAGCTTTTTCATTATGATTATCATCAAAAATTATACTTTTTCTTAATAATTCATCAGATTAATCTTTAATTAATTTTTCATATTTTTCATTTAATTTGTCATTATTTTATAAATACTAAAGTACTTATTAATTCTAAATGCCTATGTTATTTTTAAATTAATTATAAATTATTTCATTTTCTTTAAAATATTGTTAATACGTTATATAAGAATTATTTATTTTTTTTAGTTTTATATTTAATTGATCTATTTCATCATTTTATTGTTTAATTTTCTTTTTGCATTCATTTAATAAATCAATATTTGTCTCGGAACTATCATTAATTTTTATTTATTTTTGGGATTTTAATAAATTTTATTCTGATTTTTATCTTTATATTTTTTAATCTTAATTTATCTAATTTATTTTTGTCTTAAATAAATTGTCTGATTTTTATTTTGCTTTAGTATTATTTTAAGTTTGTTAACAATTATCCTCTATTAAACTTAAATCCTCCCTTATCAAATCTAATTTTATTGTATTCATTATATTTATACTTGATTTATGTCTTTAGTGTTTTATATTAATACTTTATTAATTTTAATCATCTTTTTTTAAATTTTATTTAATATTTTTTTTCGATAGATTATCAATTTAAATTTTTTATTATTTTATATTTTATTTCATAATTATTATTGATTCTTTATACTTTTCTAAATATAAATTCTTAATTGATATATTAATCTATTCTTTAAATAGTTATATAAAATAATAATGAAATATATTTCCTAATTTTTTATAAAAAGATATATTTATACAATTTATAATGATATTATATCTTTATTGTATTGTATTAAAAAAAAGATTTTAATAATTAACTAATATTTTGGAATATTTAAAATAAAATAATATAATACAATAAAAACATTATATAAAATTCAGAGTAATTGTTTAATTGCAAATGTAATAACTAATCGATCCTTATAACGATTGAGTAGTAAAAAGTTTGACTCCTCCTCCACATAAAGCATTAGATTCTAATTTATTTTGGAATAAAAATAATAATAAACCAGCATGGAAAGTAATAGGAAAACATCTTTATAACGAAGGTAAAATATTTAAAGAAGATTTTAAAAGGCTTATAAGAAAAGCTGCAAAAATATTTCGTAAAATATATTATAATAATACAGAAAAGGAGAATAATATATTATAGTTATCAGACCCAATAACTATAGTTGGAGATATCCATGGATAATACTATGATCTAATAAAAGTATTAGAAGAAGGAGGGAACATTGAGAAAACCCAATATTTATTTCTAGGAGATTATGTAGACCGAGGTTAGTTTTCAATAGAATGTGTTATTTTATTATATGCATTAAAAGTAATTAAAATTAATAATTTTATAGGTTAACTTTCCATCTACAATTTTCATGCTTTGAGGCAACCATGAATGTCGACAGATGACCACTTTCTTTAATTTTAAATAGGAATGTAATTTAATTTATTAATAATTAGGTCTTTAGAAATATGATTAGGAAATGTATCAATATATTATGGACAGTTTTGATTTCTTACCTTTAGCCTGTCTTATTAATGATAAGTTTCTAAGTCTTCATGGAGGTATTTATTTGAAATAATTATAAATATTATTTATATTTTATATTATCATATTATAATAATAACATTAATATATCATGTGATATATTAATACATTATAATTTAAAAAATTAAATAAAATATTTAATTATTTTTATTTAATTCAAAGTAAAGAAAAAATATTTTTAAATAAAATATTTTATATTTTCAAATTCAAAATTTTTCTTAAATTCTTATATTTATGTTTAATTATTGTAATATAATATTAATTAATCTTAAAAAATATAAATAAAATTAATATTTTTATTAGGTCTATCTCCTGATTTAGAATGTGTTTAAGATATTAATAAAATATAAAGAATCAAAGAGCCTCCAAAACAAGGATTCTTATTGGATATTTTATGGAGCGATCCTGTAGAAAATATAAATGGAAAAAGTGCTTAAACTTTTATATAAAATGAATAAAGGGGATGTTCTTACTTTTTCGGGTATTTTATAATTTATTATTATAATATCTATGATTATATATTAATATTAATAAATGAAAAATAAGGCTTGAAGCTTTTAACTAAATAAAGAAAAGTGACAAAATAATGTGTTTGATAAGAGCTCATTAAGCTTAACTAGAAGGTTATAAAACTTATAAATGGGATTAAAAGTGTGAATTTCCATCAGTTGTTACTGTCTTTAGTGCTCCTAATTATTGTGATAAATATAACAATAAAGGTGCTATTATCATTATTAAAAACAATATTTTTAGTATTAAATAGTATGAATTTACTTAACATCCATTTATGCTTGATAATTCATTAGATATTTTTTAATGGTCCATTCCTTACGTTTCTAGTAAAGGTTATTATATTTAATAATTTTTATTTATTATTTTAATTTAATATTTTTTTATATAAATAGTTACTGAAATTTTTTATCATTTGTTAAAAAATTTAGAATACTCTGATAGCGAATCTGATAGTGAATTTTAAAAAGAACTATAAAAAATAGAAAATATGAAATAATAGAAAAAAGACTAATTTAAAAAGAAAAAAGATAATATAAAAGAAAAAATAAGATTTATAGGTTAAATGATGAAAAAATTTAAATTAAAAGATGATTTATAAAAATATAATTAAAATTCTGATCAATTAAAAAATTAAAATCTAAATGAATCTCATATGATATAATTAGGTAAATATTAAAAATAATGATAAATTAGCTATTGAAAAATTTGAATAAATTAAAATAATGGATTAAATTAACGAGAAAATTCCATAATAAGAATAATAAGATACTTTTACTAATGTATAAAATTATATAAATTCAAAAATATAAACTAAATAAAATCTCGATAATAAATCTTAATAATCTCAATATTCGAAATAAAATAGTAATTCTATTTATTGTGACTAAAAAATCTAAAATTAAAATGATTAATTCAAATCTTAAGATAATTATTAAACAAAATAATTTAAGTTTAGTATTAAATAATCTAAATCGATGAAATCCAAGAAATTGGAAGATGATATTTTTGATATGATACTTTGATAAAAAAATTTTATTTGACATTTTTTTTATTAATAAATTTATATATTAATCATTATTATTATGAATTAATTATTAATTTTAAAATATTCATTATTTCTAGTATTTTCTATTAACATTAATCATTTTACATTTAATTTATCTAAGTTATAATTTTTTTTAATTGATTTTAAACTTCTAATGTTTTTTAAACAATTTCAAATTTAGATAATTTATCTTAATTAGAATTAATCATATTATTAAATTAATTAAAAATATTTTAAATAAAAAAATTATTATAATAAATATAAAAATATAATAATAATATTTATGTTATTAATAAAAATACTAAATTAAAAATATATTTTAAAATTAAATTATAAAATAAAATGAGTTTAATAAATAGAATAAATAATAGTAGGGAGGCTATTAATTAAGGAAACCAAAATATAATATTACCAGATATAAAAAGTAATAGAAATTAAAATTTATTAAATCAAGATTTAAAGAAAATTAATAATCAATAAAATGATAATATAAATAAAGAATTAAAAAAGGAGTTTAACAATTTAGATTTATAGTATAAAATATAAGAAATAGAAAAATAATTTATAGATTATAAATTTTAATTAGATAGAAAGGTTTAATTAATAATAGAAGAAAATCCATAAAAATATCTTAACTATATCAAAAAAGTAGAAGAAACTGACAGAAATAACAATTTACAAAATTAAAAATAATAATAATTAATAGAAAGAAGTATAAAAGAATAATTAGATTAATAAAAATAATAGAATAAACAATTAAATGATTAAATAATAGGAATATAATGATAACTAGAAGTAATGGAAATGAGATAATAATAAATAGAAAGAGAAACAATAAATAATTAAGAATAAAGATAATAATTGATAAAATTTGAGATAAATAATAATAATAATAGATAATAAAAAGCATTAACTATTGGTAATAATTAGATTTAAAACGAAGATGTTTAAGTTTAAATGTTGAGAGATATGTTAGAACAAGAAATCAAAAGAAGAGATTCAAATTATTGAGAAGTATTAAAAAATTATGAACAAATATATTAATAATAATTAAAACATGAATAAATAGTTTAATAAAAAATAGACAATAATTTAAACTAATTCATTTAAATAAAAAGCAAAAGCGAAGAATAATAAAGATAAGAAGAAAAAAGAAGATTAGAATAAATATTGATCGATAATAGTTATGTAAGAGAAATGATGAAATAATTAGAAATAAGAATAGAAGAAGATATAGAAAGAAGAATAAAATAGGAATATGATATTTATAGATAATAATAATAAAAGATAGAAGAATTATGAGGTGATTTAAAAAAAGATGAAAAAGAAATATTAGAAAATTAAAAGGATTTAATATCTCAAGTTAGTGAATCAACAATTGAATTAAACAAATTATTTTAATCAAGCAAAGAATAGTTAAGGATATAATTAGAATAATAAAAATTAGATTTAGAATAAATAATAAATGAATTAAAAAATGAATAAAATAATATATAATAAGAAGTGTAATAAAATTTTGAAGAATTTTAAAGATCTATTTCAACTCATTAATAAATGATTTAAGATTAATCTCTTTCTTTTACTCATTTTATAAATGATGTTAATCATTAATTAAATTCACAAAATATAAGAAATAATTAAGTTCATGATTAATTCACATCTATAATTGCTAGTAATCATTAGAATTTACTATAAACAATACATGAATTAGATTAATAGCATCTAAATCATAAATCAAATATCGAAAATAAAACTTATGGAATTTTCTAAGAAATTGCTAATAATCTCAAGAATATTAAGAATTTATTCAAAAAGGAAAAATAAGAAAATATTGATTGATTAGATAATTTCAAAGCTGAAAATAAAATTACAGAGGATAAAGTCCAAAAACTAATTAATAATTTAGATAATAGAGAGTAAAAAATAGATAATGTATTAAGAGATAAAATAGAATAAGAAATAAATTAAGTCATGAAATATGTTGAATAGTAAAATTTAAATGAGCGTGAATATTTTGATAAATAAATGAAAGAATCTTAAAATATTCAAGAAAGAACAATAAATAAACTGAATAATGAATTGGAAATGAGGTTTATGGGGTAAATATACTTATTATCTATTATAATAATAATATTTATAATTATTGTTTATATTTATATTATTAAAAATAATATTTGATTAATACTTACCTAAAAGTTATTAATTTTATCTAACTATTAAATGATTTAATGCTAATTTTATAGATATACAAGAAATGAAATCAATAAAAGTTCCCAAGAATAAAGAGAAGAGTTTAGAGAAGTTTATGAAAAGATGGAATAAAGACTAGGAATGAATCAATAAAATTATAGTAAACATGTAGGATAATTATAAGAGTATTATAAAAAAGATAGACAAGATATTAATTTAAGAGTTGATTAGATAGATGAGAATATGATACAAATTAAATAATTGATTCAGGATAATATAAAAAATGAAGTGGATTATCTTAATAGTTTTACCAAAGAGACTAATAGGATTGTAGATGCTAAATTATTAGAATTTAGTGACAAGAATGAGCAATTGTTGAAAATTATTAATAATAAGTATGCTAATTAGTTGGAATAGGAAATTAATAAATAGAATTCTTTGTTCAGGCATTTGTAAGACAGGCTTAAGGCAATTTAATTATCTTTTATTCTTATTAATATTATCTTTATTATCATTATTAATTTTATTCTTATTATTATATTATAATCATTATAATATTATAAATCAATATTAAAATGATAAATAAAATATTTATAGATGGAACTATTGAACAACGACAACAAAATACGAGAAATACTAATGAAAGAAATAAAAGAAGAATTAAAAAAATTGGAAAAATAAGGTAAAGATAATATAATAGACTTAATAAAAATGAAAGAAGAAATAATAAATCATAGCGACAACCATCTTGACTAATCTATAGCATTACTAAAAGCATTAATTGGTTAAGAAACAGCAACTCGTGAATAACAAATCGATAGATTAAGTGGTAGAATAAATGATGATATTAAATTATAAGAAAAAAAATAAAAGGATAATTTTAATGTAAAAGTAGAAAAAATACAAAAAGAAATATAAGAATTAAAAGAAAAAGGAGAGGAAAATAATATAAAAGATAAAATGTTTTAATTAGATGTTATTAATAAAAATAAAAAAGAATTTGATGAATTTGTTAATAGATATATGAGTTATTAGTATTTGAAGGAAATCGAGGAGTAATTGAGAGAGGAAGAGTATTAATAAACTATTATTAATATTGAAGCTGTTATGTATTAGTTATAATAGGGAAAGGGAAGAGGAGGAATAGAGGAAACTGTGAAGATAGATGAGGTATTATTGGATATTTAAAATAGATTGTTTTTAAATGAGTTATATGATAAGTGTTCAGAGATTAATCTTATTGATTAAAAGGTACATAATATGTATTATTATTATCTAATCATAATAATGTTATTTATAATATATTTATATATTTTATTATTTTAATTTAATTATATTAATAATTATATTAATAATTATATTAATAATAAAGGTTCATGAAATAAATATAAAGTCTATAAAATAAGAGAACCAGTATAAACTATTAGAAAAGAAAACTGAACATAACTTAATAATAGCTGAAAAAGCAATAAAAGCTCATGCAAAGTTTCTTAATGAAATAGACAGTAGATTAACTCTTGAAGAAATATATAATCAATTAACTCATGAATAAAATCACTCTAATTAAATTCAATCATTCGAAAAATTAACATAATAAATTAATGAAGTTATGATCTATTTGGTATTTATTATCTATGTTATTTTAGATGTTGCATAAGAATTATTCAGAAGAAAAAGGATAAAAACAATAAACTTATGAACAAATTAATTAAGTCATGCTTGCTATTTAAGAAACTAAATAATAAATAACACTCAATAATGAACATTATAGCAAAGTTGATTAAAATATAAAATCTATTGAAAATTAATTAATTGATATTTATGACTACATTGAAAAAGATACATAAAATAAAAAATTAAAATCTTAAAAAGATTCAGATAATTAACAAACAATTAAAAAAGAAAACAACAATAATACACAAAAATAAGAATAAAATAATACAAATAGTAAGAATAAATAAAATTAAGAAGATATTAAAAAATGATAAATATAATAAAAAATTATAACATATAAATATAAAAATATAAATAAAATGATTGAAAAATTAAAAGAATATCAACCTAATAAACAAATAGGAGACTACTGCTACAACCACTAAGCTTTAATAGGTCGAGGCCAATTCGGCTCAGTATATCTTGGCTACAAAATAAAATCAAAATCTGAATTATTCGGAATAAAAGTAATAGAAAAAAAGAGATTATCAGACAGCTATCTAAAATAAGCTGTAGAAAATGAGATAAATATTTTATCGCAATTAAAAGGTGAATATACTTGTGGATTGATTTAGTGTTATGTAACTGGACATCATAAGTATTTAATATTACCTTTATGTGATGGAGGGGACCTTAGATACTATTTGGCCAAGTAAGGAAAATTATGTGAGGAGGAAGCTAAAACTAAGTTAACCTAAATTGTCTTGGGAATGAAGGAGTTGGTTAGTTAAGGATTTATACATAGGGATTTGAAACCAGAAAATATATTATTAGATAAGGGAGTATGTAGGATTGCTGATTTAGGGTATTTTATATTTATTTTATTCTATTTTTATTTTATATGTTATTACATATTATTTCAGTTTTAATTTATTATAATCTTATTATAATTTAATATTATTAATTTTAATAACAATAATAAAATAATAATTTAATAACATAATATTATATCAATAAAACAATATAATTATATATTAATATAATAATAATAATATAAAATTAATAACATAATATAAATAATACAAAATTAGTTTTAGTAAACAAATATCTGAAAAAGATCTAATGCAATCTTCAGTTGGTACCCCTCTATACATGTCCCCACAACAATTAAAAGGTGAATCCTACAGTAATAAATGCGATATTTGGTCAATCGGCATAATTTACTACGAAATGTTATTTGGCTAACATCCTTGGAAAGTAAATAGCCATTATGATTTGGCGCTTAAATCTTGTTCATTGCCTATCAAATTCCCTTTCAATGTACCTGTTTCTTAACTCTCTTAAGATTTTATTAAAGGATGTTTGGATCATAGGGAAAAACATAGATTTTCATGGTAATAGGTATTTTCACATGATTTATTTAAATCTGTCTAGAATGTTAATTAAATTATGTTTAAATAAGGGTTATAAAGGTAATAAAGTACTAATTTTATTGATTAGTAAAGTATTAAATTGTTAATTAAGTTATAGACAGCTATCAATAATGATGAGGTATTTATTATTATTATATATATTATATATATTTTAAATCTATCATTAACAAATTTTTTATGATGGTAATATTTATATCTATATTTAAATTTATTAATATAATTAATAATAAATTAATATTTATATTAGGAAATTTTGTTAAAAGTATTCAGCAAATATGATTCAAAGAAGAATGAAGTGCTAGATATTAATGATTTCACAAACATGATAAAGAGACTAGATTCATCTTTAACTAATCAATAATCTCAAGATATGTTCAACTAATTTGACAGGGACAAGGATGGAACAATAAGTTATATCGAATTTAAAAAATACATCATTGATAATGATTATGAGGACAAAGGCATGTGCAGGATATTATTAAATTATAAAGTGGAAGCCATTTTGAAAAAGATTAAAATCAGAATCAAAAATAGGAGTGGATAAATTCAGAATTTGTTTTTATAATTGGATAAAGATAAAAGTGGTAAACTTGATAGGAATTAAATTATGATTTTGATTAAAAATTTTGATTCCACTTTTACTGAGAAAGATCTTGATTATTTGTTTGAATTGTATGATAATGATCATAGTGGTACTTTTGATTTTGACGAGTTTAAAAAAATGTTAATGGATTAAAATTATGATATGGCGGAAGTTGATGTTAGTCCTA
>Ga0315908_10002566_pt1 | contig 13237 bp, 12 predicted proteins | sample LakEriMetagenome_12_FD_203520 | JGI IMG/M metagenome (GOLD analysis project Ga0315908, IMG submission 203520) | Freshwater fungal communities from buoy surface, Lake Erie, Ohio, United States - Buoy 4 MA124 | ecosystem: Environmental > Aquatic > Freshwater > Lake > Lake biofilm | place: USA...
TGGTCGGGCGCCATATGGACCAGCCCGGTACCGCTGTCCGTGGTGACAAAATCGCCCGCGAGCATGGGGCGTGGCTTAGCAAAAAAGCCGCCGAGTTCGTGCATCGGGTGGCGGACGGTGGTTCCGGCGAGGTCGGAGCCACTGAATTTCTTGACGACAGCGATGTCGGTGAACTTCGAGGGATCGGTGTTTAGGCGGCCTGAGAATTTCATGCCAAGAACAGCAGCGACCACAAAACGGCCAGTGACGGTCCATTCAGCGCCTTCGAAATCTATCTGCCCCGGCACCCTGTCGGTCTCCGCGACCTCGATCAGAACATAATCAACATCCGGCCCATAAGCGATCGCCTGATTGACCGGAATCGTCCAAGGCGTCGTGGTCCAGATGACCGCGTGCGCGCCGACCAGTTCCGCAATCGGGCTTTCAATAATCTCAAACGCCACATCAATCTGCGTCGAAACGATGTCCTCATATTCGACTTCAGCTTCGGCCAAGGCGGTCTTTTCCACCGGCGACCACATGACGGGCTTTGCACCGCGATACAGCTGGCCGCTTTCGGCGAACTTCAACAGTTCCGAAACAATGGTCGCTTCGGCCTGAAAATCCATCGTCAGATAGGGATTATCCCAATCGGCATTGATACCCAGCCGCTTCAATTGTTCGCGCTGCGTGTCGACCCAATGTTGCGCATAGGCGCGGCATTCGGCGCGGAACTCGGCGGCGGGAACTTCGTCCTTGTTGAGCTTTTTCTTGCGATATTGCTCTTCGACCTTCCACTCGATGGGCAGGCCGTGGCAATCCCAACCGGGCACATAAGGCGCATCTTTGCCCAACAATGTCTGTGTGCGGACGACCATGTCCTTCAGGATATGGTTCAGCGCGTGGCCGATATGCATGTCGCCATTGGCGTAAGGCGGGCCGTCATGCAGAATGAACTTCTCACGCCCACGACGGCGATTGCGCAGCTCCGCATAAAAATCCTGCGCCTGCCAACGCGCCAGGATGCCCGGCTCCTTCTGCGGAAGGCCGGCCTTCATAGGGAAATCTGTTTTCGGCAGGAAAACGGTGTCGCGATAGTCGATAGGATCAGTCATGTTAGAAGCGACCTTAGCGCAAGAAATTGTATTTCGTCACCCTGAACTTTCTTAGGCATCACCAAAGTTGGAATGGTTCACGCAGAGGCGCAGAGAACGCCGAGGTGGAGAAATAAAACATCGCCGTCACCCTGAACTTGTTTCAGGGTCTTAATTCCGGACAACCTAAAGAAGTAAGATGCTGAAACAAGTTCAGCATGACAAATAGAGGCTTTCATCCACTCCACCCACTACGCCCCCAATATCCGGCGGGCTTCGTCGCAATCCTGCGCCATTTGCGCCATCAGTGCGTCCAGACTGTCAAACTTCGCCTCTCCGCGGATGAAGGCGTGGAATTCGATTTCGATATTCTGCCCATAGAGGTCTTCGGCAAAGTCGAAGAAATGCGGCTCAAGCAATTCCTTGGGCGGATCGAACGTGGGGCGAATACCAAGGTTCGCGGCACCATTCAGCACGCGGCCATCGGGCAACCGCCCTTTCACCGCATAAATGCCGTACCGCGGGCGCAAATAATGGCCCATGTCGATATTGGCGGTCGGGAAACCCAATAGCCGCCCGTTTTTATCGCCATGCTGCACGATGCCCTCGACCGTAAATGGCCGGGTGAGCAAAGCGGTTGCCGTGGCGCAGTCGCCATCCTTGAGCGCAGTGCGGATACGGCTCGACGATATCACGCCGCCATCGTCCACCACTGGCCCCATGGCCGTCGACGTCAGGCCATGCGCGCCGCCCAAGTCGCGCATCACGTCAATATTGCCGCCGCGTTTATGCCCAAAGGTAAAGTCTTCGCCCGTGACCACGGCCGAAATGCCCAGACGTTCCATCAGCAATGTGACGATGAAATCTTCCGCACTGGTCGCGGCCAGCTCTGCATCGAAATCAAACACGAGCATTGCGTCGGCACCGGCTTCTTCAAAAAAGCGCTGGCGCTGATCGAGCGTCGTCAGCCGAAACCACGGCGATTCCGGCGCGAAAAAGCGCACGGGGTGCGGATCAAATGTCGCGATAATCGCTGGCTTACCTGCCGCCTTTGCCTGTTTTATCGCTTCGCCAGCAACGGCCTGATGCCCCAAATGAAAGCCATCAAAATTGCCCAAGGCAACAACACCGCCGCGCAATGCGTCAGGCGTTCGGTCTTTGGCAGAAAGGCGTGGAATGGTCATTGCGCGGCGGCAGCCTTTTCCATCGGGACCAAGCCAGCACGGATGACGCGCAATGCGTTTTCACCCATGACGGCGCGAATTTCGTCTGGCGTGAAACCTTCGTCCATCAACGCTTGTGTGACTTGCGCGAGTTGCGAGGTATCGAAGCGCACCGTGGTCGCGCCATCATAGTCCGATCCCAACGCGACATGTTGAATGCCCACGAGATCGCGCACATGTTTCATCGCCTTGGCCGCAGCACGCGGATCGGTCGAGCATATGGCCCCCTCCCAATAGCCGATGCCAATGATGCCACCGGTTTTGGCTACGCCGCGCACTTCGTCATCGGTCAGGTTGCGGTTAACCTTGCACGTCGCCTGCACGCCGCCATGGCTGGAGACCACGGGACGCTTGGCCATGGCCAAAACCTCGGCAACGCCGGCATGGCTGAGATGCGCGATGTCGACGATCATCCCCTTCGCCTCCATCCGGCGCAATATGTCGCGACCGAACGGCGTCAGTCCGCCTTTTTTCAGGCCATGCATCGACCCGCCCAATTCATTGTCAAAGAAATGCGTGAACCCCGCCATGCGGAACCCGGCGTCGTACAACCGGTCGAGATTCTCGATTTTGCCTTCAAGATTATGGAGACCTTCAATGGTCAGCATCGCGCCGACGGTGCTCCGGTCCTTTTGCCGCGCGGCAAGCAGGGCATCGAGCTGCTGCGCCTTGTCCACGGCTTGCAATTTTCCGTCTGATCCCGTGACCGCATTGTCGCGCTTCGACGCGTGATATAGCGACCGCTCAACCAATGATCGCCATGTTTTCACCGGCTGCAACTGCGCAAAGGTCAGCAACGTGATATTGTCGGTGTCGGCACCATTGCCATCATAATTCTGGCCTTTGGGCGTTTTGGTGACCGACGAGAAAAGCTGAAGCGCGACATTGCCGTCTTGCAAGCGCGGCAAATCCATATGGCCGCGATCCGCACGATCGCTCAAATCGCGGTTCCACATCAACGTGTCGCTGTGCAGGTCGACGATGTTCAATGTCTTTTGCAATGCCTTGGCTTCATCGCTGACCTTGATCAGCGGCTGGCCGTCCACTGCGTTCATGGAACCTTCGACATAGCCGGGCAAAAATCCGAAAAAGCCAATCGCAGCAGCGCCAATCAGCGTCAGTGGAATCCAGAATTTCTTACGCATTATTTCCCCCAATATGTCGCGTGCTTAGCTCTTTGCCCGCCGCACGAGCGTTACAAAGTCGAACGCTGGTGCGCCGTTCAACGCGGCATGGCTTTCACGGGACAGTTCTTCCCACTCCGCCACATCAAAATCAGGGACAGACGTGTCGCCTTCGGGCTGCGCCGCAATCTCCGTCAATTCAATGCGGTCCGCGAGCGGCAGGAACAGATTATAGATTTCCGCCCCGCCAATCACGCACACATGTGGGCCATTGGCGAGTTTCAAAGCGTCGGCCACCGAATGCGCGATTTCGGCGCCGTCTTCTTCCCATTCGGTATCGCGCGTCAAAACAATATGGCGTCGGCCATCCAGCAGGCCGGGCAGGCTGTCAAAGGTCTTGCGCCCCATAATCATGGGCCGGCCTTTGGTTATCTGTTTGAAATGCCGCAGGTCCGCGGGGAGATGCCACGGCATGCCGCCATCTTTCCCGATGACTCCATTGGCGGCGCGGGCGAGGACAAGGATAATTTCGGGATGATTCATAACCCCGCTTTGCCTTGAAAAACTTAGCGATACAAGCGGGTGACGTGGCCTATTTTTCGGCCCGGGCGCGCTTGTGCCTTTCCATAGAGATGCAGATGCGCCGCGGGGTCGGCCAAAATCTGTTCAAAGGCGTCGCCATCATCCCCGATCAGGTTCTGCATTTCGACACGGGCCGCCACCGTTTCGGTGCTGCCCAGCGGCAGTCCGCAAATGGCGCGGATGTGGTTTTCAAACTGGCTGGTAGCCGCGCCTTCAATCGTCCAGTGGCCGCTATTGTGCACACGCGGCGCGATTTCATTGAACAAGGGACCCGCGCTGCTGGCAAAAAATTCGGCGGTAAATACACCGACATAATCAAGCTTGGTCGCAACCGCCGCCGCCATATCGCGCGCCGCCTGCTGCTGGCTTTCCACGAGCGCGCCAGCGGGCAGCGTCGACGTTGCCAAAATGCCGTCGACATGCACATTGTGCGAACTGTCCCAAAAGCGGATCTCGCCATCTTGGCCGCGCACCAATATGACCGAAAATTCGGCATCGAACTGCACCATGGCTTCCGCGATCAGCGGCTGCGCACCCGTCTGCGCCCATGCATCGGCCAGATCGTCCTGCGACATGACGCGAAGCTGCCCCTTGCCATCATATCCCATGCGGATAGTTTTCAGGATGCACGGGATACCCACCGCATCAACCGCCGCCTGCACGTCGCCTTGCACATTTGCGATCGCGAAGTTCGCTGTCTGTCCGCCAAGGCTGCGCACAAAGCGCTTTTCGGCATCGCGGTCCTGCGCAACTTCCAACGCCTTGGCCGGCGGATAAATGGGGGCAAGTCCGGCAATCGTTTCAAGCGGCGCAACGGGGACATTTTCAAATTCGAAGGTGACGACATCGCATTGCTGCGCAAAATCTTTCAACGCGGCATGGTTGTCATAGGCGCCGATGCTGCTTTGCGCGGCGACGTCAAACGCCACATTGTCACCCGCTGGCGCGTAAATATGGCAGCGATAGCCAAGCTGGGCCGCCGCAACCGCCAGCATCCGGCCAAGCTGGCCGCCACCCAATATTCCAATGGTCGAACCAGGAGGCAACGCAGTCATCGGCTTAGTCTCACTCCGGCGTTTCGGCGACCGACGCGGTCTGGGCCGCGCGCCATGCATCCAGCCGTGACGCGAGCGCCGCATCATTATTGGCCAGCATCGCCGCTGCCAAAAGCGCGGCGTTCGTTGCCCCCGCCTTGCCAATCGCGAGTGTGCCGACGGGAATGCCTGCGGGCATTTGAACGATCGACAACAGGCTATCCATGCCATCCAGCGCCTTTGACTGCACCGGCACGCCAAGCACCGGAAGCCGTGTCATCGACGCCGCCATGCCGGGCAAATGCGCCGCGCCACCTGCGCCAGCGATAATGCATTGCAGGCCCCGATCAGCCGCGCTTTTTGCATAATCATACAGACGCTCAGGCGTACGGTGCGCGGACACCACTTTGCATTCATGGGGAATTTCGAGCGCGGTCAGCGTGGCTGACGCTTCGCGCATCGTTTCCCAGTCCGAACGGCTGCCCATGATGATGCCAATAAGCGGCGCTGAGTCAGTCATGTGTCACTCCCCTGACAACTTTGATGGCATGGCCTTAGCCGCGTGGTGCAAAAGGCGCAATCCAGCAACAATAGGATAATCACAGGCCCGCGCACGTGCGTGGCAGGACTTTGTTACCGCGCGGATAGATAATGATATGCGCCGTTCAAATTGTCGTCGAGTTCATAGACAATCGGTTGGCCGGTCGGGATTTCAAGGCCATTGATATCCGCATCCGAAATGCCCGAAATATGCTTCACCAGCGCGCGCAAGCTGTTGCCATGCGCAGAGATTAGAACAGTTTTTCCGGCCTTTAGCTCGGGGACAATGGCGCTCTCCCAATATGGCAGAACGCGCAGTATCGTGTCCTTCAGGCTTTCCGACGCGGGGATTTTGATGCCCGCATAACGCGGATCGGACGACAGATCATAAGGCGATCCCGCCTCCAATGGCGGCGGCGGAATATCAAAGCTGCGGCGCCATATTTTGACCTGATCGTCGCCATGCTTGGCCGCTGTCTCTGCCTTATCAAGGCCCGTCAGGCCCCCATAATGGCGCTCGTTCAATTGCCAGTTCTTGGTCACCGGAACCCAAAGCCGACCCATAGCCTCAAGTGCAAGGTTCAACGTTTTGATCGCGCGCGTCTGCACGCTGGTAAAGGCGACATCAGGGGCAATGCCCTTGGCCTTCATCAGCTCGCCCGCGGCCCATGCTTCCGCTGCGCCTTTTTCGGTCACATCAACATCCCACCAACCGGTGAACCGGTTTTCCAGGTTCCATTGGGATTGTCCGTGGCGAATGAGGATAAGCTTTGGCATGGGAGTTCCTTCTTTGTTTGCCCGCGCCCTAACGCAAGTTGGTCAAATCGCCAAGGTCATGAAACGGCTAAACGGGTCTTCGACATAATCGCCAAAGGGTGCGCAATATTGAAACCCGTGCGCTTCATACAGCGCCAACGCCGGCGCGAAGTCCGCCGAAGAGCCTGTCTCAAGGCTCAAACGATGATACCCACGGCCGCGTGCTTGCGAAATAATATGCGTCAGCATCTTGGCGCCAACACCTTTGCGCAGATGGTCGGCGTGCGTCCGCATCGATTTGACCTCACCATGTTCGGGCGTCAGCTCTTTCAACGCCCCGCACCCCGCAAGCGCGTCCCCGTCCCAGATCGACCAGAACGTGACATCGGGCGCATTCAGCCCGTCGAAATCGAGAAAATGACAGCTTTCTGGTGGCGAGCTTGCCAGCATTCCGGCGAAATGCGTTTCCAGCAATGCGCGGATTTCGTTGCCGGAAAGATCATCCACGATGATGCGCATGGGGGCCGCTTACACCATCTCCGCCAGCGTCGCGAGGCACTCGCGGGCCAGCAGGCGGCACCGTTCGGGCGACCATCCCTGATAGGGATCATTGCCGTGCACCGTGTCTTTGTACGGCATTTCAAGCGTCATCGACACGCATCTATGCGACGGGCCAAAACGCTCGGCGATCTGGTTTGTCGACATGGTCAGGTTGGCTTTGCCCGGGCCCGCTTTGGTGTAACCCAGCTCGGTCTGGAAATCGGGTGTGCGCGCGGCAAGGCGATTGATGAAGTTGTTGTACCGCGCGCCTTGGTCATCGGTCCATGACGGGATGCCTTCGAACCCGGCCATGAATGCAGCGGGAATCGCTTCATCCCCATGAACATCCATCGCCCAATGCACGCCGGTTTCATCCATGGCGTTCCGAATACCCAGAACCTCTGGACTACGGTCCAAGCTGGGCTCGGCCCATTCGCGGTTCAGGTTTACGCCCGCAAAATTGGTACGCAAATGTCCGCGGCAGCTGCCGTCGGGATTACAATTGGGCACGATATGCAACCGGCATTTTTCCAGCAGCACGCGGGTGTGGGGATCGCTCAGGTCGGTGAGCATATCCAGCGCACCTTCCATCCAATATTCGGCCTGCGTTTCGCCCGGATGCTGGCGCGCGTATAGCCAGACTTGCGTTTCGCCATCGCCCATCGACAGGCAATCAATGGGCTGTCCTTCCAGGCTGTGGCCCAAGCAGCGGTAGGCAACGCCTTCGCATGTTGCGGCGTCGGCGACCAAATCATGGTGGCGCTCCATGCTAAAGGGCGCGAAATAGGCGAACCAGACAATGTCGCTGGCGGGCGTGTAGTGAATGGTCAGAGTGCCGCCGTCCGCGGCTTTGTCATAGCTGGTATCGGCGCGGCCCCAATAGTCGCGGTCTTCGGAAACGCAGGCGCGATAGTCTGGCCAGCCGCCGGGATAGGCGCTGCCTTCCAAGCCCGTTATGCGCAGTTCAATTTCTTCACCCGCTGCGCACGCAACGCGGAAGTGGAACCATTGCGCAAACTCCGAATCCTTGTCCTTGCGAATCCCAAGGGTGGCAATGTTGCCATTGATGGCATGCACTATGATGTTACCGCTGTCGAATGCAGCATTGATATCGGTGATCGGCATTTTTGGTTCGCTCTCGCAATGAAGTTTATGGAACGCGAATAGTCTCGCCAGACACGCCGGGGAAGTCCTTAAACAAGGCTTCTGCCAATTTAGATGCGGCAATAGCGGGCTGCGCGGCAGGAGAACCCGCTTTGGCAGATTGCACCGCCGTCCCTTCCCATATCACCAGCCGGTCACTGCGCCGGATGATGCGCACCGCCAATGTGGTCTGCAATTGTGCTGCCGAACCGCCACCAAGATTGATGCCAACGCCCAAGCCAATGCCCGACCCATAGCTGCCGGTTGACCCGCCGACGCCAACGGAAACCGTTGACCTGCGCTCCGGACGTATCATACGCGCGCCAAAGCGTATCTCGGCAACAATGTCGCTTGTGCCGGCTTGATTGCGATAGCCGACCCGCTGCATTTCCCGCGTCACCGCCGCAACATAAGGCGATGCCGATAAAGATCGGTCTGCCGCCGATTCGCCGGCAACATCCACCACGAAACTGCCATTGCCATAAGGCACGCCTTCGGCAGCGCGGTTAAAGCGCGTGACCTCGACAGGGCCAGTGGGAACGACACAGGCCGACAACAGTGAAAGCGCGAGAAGTGGCAAAATTCGTGGAGTTTTCATCATGGTCCCAACCTTAAGCGCGTCATATATCATGGCAAGCTATCTATGGGGGCTGAATCGCATAATAGCGCCGAACGCGCTTGACTTTCCGCTGCCCCACCCATAGGAGCGCGCCTTCAATTCAAGCTTTATGCATCAAAAAGACGGGTAAATCCGATGAAAGTCGTTAATTCTCTCAAGTCGCTCAAAGGCCGCCATCGTGACAACCGCGTGATTCGTCGTCGTGGCCGGACCTATGTCATCAACAAGACCCAGCCACGCTTTAAGGCGCGCCAGGGTTAATTGGCCGCTGCCTGCGCAACGCGGGCAGATGGTTCTATCAAAAGACCGCTCCGAATCTGATTCGCGGGCGGTTTTTTTGCGTCTGCACTCTAGGATTTACCCATGACCAAGATCACCACCGTCGTGTTTGATGTCGGCAAAGTGCTGTTCGAATGGGATTTGCGGCATCTTTTTGCAAAGTTGATCGCCGACAAGGCGGAGCTGGAATATTTCGTCACGCATGTTGTTACGCCCGAATGGCACTTTCAGCATGATGCCGGCCGTCCGTTGGCAGAAATGACCGCTGAACGGACCGCGCTATATCCAAAATACCAGAATGAGATCGACGCGTACCGGACGCGTTTTAACGAGACGATCCCCGGCCCTGTCGCAGGATCGCTGGAAATCGTGCGCGAACTGGCCGCGCGCGCCGTCCCGCTTTTTGCCATTACCAATTTTGGCGCGGAGTTTTGGGAGATGTTCCGTCCGACCCAGCCCATATTCGACCATTTCGGAGATATTGTCGTCTCGGGCGTCGAGAAAATGGTCAAGCCAGACCCCGATATTTATGCACTGGCGCTGCGCCGCTTTGGGCTGAATCCCGGCGAGGCGATATTCATCGATGACAATCATGACAATGTCGTCAGCGCCCGCGCCAATGGCTTTGCTGCGCATCATTTTACCGATGCAGAAACGCTACGCCGCGAATTGGTAGCTCTCGATTTGCTGGTTTAAGTTTTTTGCACGCGGAGGCGCGGAGGGCGCAGAGAATATATAAATTCCTCGGCGCGCTCTGCGCCTCTGCGTGAACAAAAAACATCAGCGCAAGCCCTTCCATTCAGCGCCCGTCTGTGCTTAAGCGTCCGGCGAAACTCATTATTGTCGAGGTTGTAATCTCCCATGAATATCCATGAATATCAGGCCAAAGAACTGCTTGCGAAATTCGGTGTGGCTTGTCCCGCTGGTATCGCGGCGCTCAGCGTTGAAGAAGCGGTTGCGGCTGCGAAGCAATTGCCTGGTCCTCTTTATGTTGTGAAGTCGCAAATCCACGCTGGCGGACGCGGCAAGGGCAAGTTCAAGGAATTGGGTCCCGATGCAAAGGGCGGTGTGCGCTTGGCATTCAACCTCGATGAAGTTGAATCGCATGCAAAAGAAATGCTGGGTAACACGCTCGTCACCATCCAGACCGGCCCTGAAGGCAAGCAAGTCAACCGTCTGTACATCACCGATGGCGCCGACATTAAGCAGGAATTCTACCTCGCATTGTTGGTCGATCGCGCGACCAGCCGGATCGCGATTGTTGCCTCAACCGAAGGCGGCATGAACATCGAAGACGTGGCACATGATAGCCCCGAGAAGATTCACACCATCGTTGTTGATCCGGCAACCGGACTTCAGCCGCACCATGGCCGCAGCGTTGCAAAGGCGCTTGGTTTGACGGGTGATTTGGCCAAGCAAGCACAGACTGTGCTTACCGGTCTCTATGCCGCGTTTTTGGGCACCGATGCCGAACAGATTGAAATCAACCCGCTCGCTGTGTGCGAAGGCAAGAATGGCGACGAGCTGTTGGTGCTGGATGCCAAGGTTGCGTTTGATGGCAATGCCATGTTCCGCCACAAGGATCTCGCCGAGCTGCGCGACCTGACCGAAGAAGACCCTGCCGAAGTCGAAGCATCCGAATATGACCTTGCGTATATCAAGCTCGACGGCAACATCGGCTGCATGGTCAACGGCGCTGGTCTTGCGATGGCCACGATGGACATCATCAAGCTGAACGGCGAATTCCCCGCCAACTTCTTGGACGTCGGTGGCGGCGCTTCGAAGGAAAAGGTGACCGCGGCATTCAAGATCATTCTGAAGGACCCTGCCGTAAAGGGCATTTTGGTCAACATCTTCGGCGGCATCATGAAGTGCGACATCATCGCGGACGGCATCGTTGCTGCGGCAAAGGAAGTGAACCTGTCGGTGCCGCTCGTTGTCCGCCTCGAAGGCACCAATGTGCAGCAGGGCAAGGACATCCTCGCCAATAGCGGCCTGCCCATCGTATCGGCCAACGACCTTGGCGATGCAGCCGAGAAAATCGTCGCGGAGGTTCGCAAGGCAGCGTAGCTAAATGGCTGATAACGCTGCCCCAAACGTCTATCGCTCTGGTTTTTTTCAGCGTCAGAATTCGACATCTGCACGGTCCGCTAGCCGGATCGTGCCCTTTGTCACGGATCTGATTGCCCCGAAGTCGGTGCTGGACGTCGGGTGCGGTTCAGGCGCGTGGTCGCGGGCATTTCTGGAAAATGATGTGTCGTCCTTGCGCGCCATCGACGGCGACTACGCGCGTTCGGCTTTGCTGATTGATGACGGGCATTTTACGCCGGTCAACCTCGCCAGCTTTGACGGCAACCTCGGGACCTTTGATCTCGTTGCGTGCATTGAAGTGGCTGAGCATTTGAACGCCGATCGGGCATCCGGTTTTGTCGATCTGCTTTGCAAGCATAGTCCCGCCATATTGTTTTCGGCGGCGGCGCCGGGGCAGGGCGGCACGCATCATGTGAACGAACAGCCCTTGTCCTACTGGGCCGAACATTTTGCGAAGCGCGGATATCGCCTTTTCGACATTATCCGTCCGGCATTTTGGCACGACGAGACGGTGCAATGGTGGCATCGGCAGAATATGGTCATTTTTGCAGACAAAAATAATCAGGGTCTGATAGATATTTTGGAACAAAAACGCGATGTTACTTCAGCATTTATTGATGTCGTCCACCCCGACGCGTTAAAAGCCAAAATGCAACTATCGGCAGTTGCGGACAATGCGCTAAATCGGATGCGTCGCCGCTTTGGAGCTTGACGTTCACGTCAACGTTAAGCATAGGCGCACCAGTTTAGGCGGGCATTCACTCGCCGTTTGAGTCGGTATGGAAGGATGAGTAGATGAAAATCATCGTCCCCGTTAAGCGGGTCATCGATTATAATGTTAAGCCGCGGGTTAAGCCCGATGGTTCGGGTGTTGATTTGGCGAACGTCAAAATGAGCATGAACCCGTTTGACGAAATCGCGGTGGAAGAAGCGCTGCGTTTGCGTGAAAAGGGCGTTGCGACCGAAGTTATCGCGGTGTCGATCGGACCAGACAAGGCACAGGAAACATTGCGGACTGCGCTCGCCATGGGCGCTGATCGCGCGATCCTCGTCGTTGCTGAAGATGTCGAACCGCTCGCGGTTGCCAAGATCCTTGCGAAGATCATGGACGAAGAACAGCCCGGCCTCGTCATCCTTGGCAAGCAAGCCATTGACGATGACTCGAACCAGACGGGCCAGATGCTCGCTGCCTTGACCGGTCGTCCGCAGGGCACCTTTGCCAACACGGTCAACGTGTCGGGTGATGACGTGCATGTCGCGCGCGAAGTCGATGGCGGTTTGCAAACCGTATCGTTGAAGATGCCCGCTATCATCACGACCGACCTGCGTTTGAACGAGCCACGTTATGCGTCGCTGCCAAACATCATGAAAGCAAAGTCCAAGCCACTCGCGCAGAAAACACCTGCTGATTACGGTGTGGACGTTAGCCCGCGCCTGAAGACGTTGAAGGTTGTTGAACCGCCTGTGCGCAGCGCCGGTATCAAGGTTGCCGACGTCGATGCGCTGGTTGCAAAGCTCAAGGAAATGGGAGTGGCCGCATGAAGACCCTCGTTTATGCCGAACATGATAATGCATCGCTGAAGGATGCAACGCTTGCGGTCGTCACCGCTGCATCGCAAATTGGCGAAGTGCATGTCCTCGTCGCGGGATCAGGCTGCGGCGCAGTTGCCGAGCAGGCTGCAAAGATCGCTGGCGTGACCACGGTACATGTTGCCGATGATGCAGCTTATGCGCAGCAGTTGGCCGAAAATGTTGCGCCTTTGGTGGCATCATTGATGGCCACGCATGACGCGTTTTTGGCGCCAGCCACATCGAACGGCAAGAACATCGCACCGCGCGTTGCTGCCTTGCTGGATGTCATGCAAATCTCCGACATCCTCAGCGTTGAAAGCGCGGACATGTTCACGCGTCCCATCTACGCAGGTAATGCGATTGCGACTGTCCAGTCGTCCGATGCCAAGAAGGTTATCACCGTTCGCGGTACAGCCTTTGCCAAGGCTGAAGAAACCGGCGGTTCTGCTGCAATCGAAGCTGTCTCGGGCAGCGGCGATGCAGGCACATCGACGTTCATCTCGGCCGAAATCGCCAAGCAAGAACGCCCTGAACTGACATCAGCCAAGATCATTGTATCCGGCGGCCGCGCGCTCAAGGACTCGGCGACGTTCAGCGAAGTCATCCTACCACTCGCTGACAAGCTTGGCGCAGGCGTTGGCGCAAGCCGCGCTGCTGTCGA
>Ga0315908_10002567_pt1 | contig 13237 bp, 10 predicted proteins | sample LakEriMetagenome_12_FD_203520 | JGI IMG/M metagenome (GOLD analysis project Ga0315908, IMG submission 203520) | Freshwater fungal communities from buoy surface, Lake Erie, Ohio, United States - Buoy 4 MA124 | ecosystem: Environmental > Aquatic > Freshwater > Lake > Lake biofilm | place: USA...
GTGCTGAATGCGGATCTGGCGCTGAATCTGCCAGATTTCCGAGCAGCAGAGCGCACGCTGCAACTTTTGGTGCAGGTGGCAGGCCGCGCTGGGCGTGGCGAGGTCAAAGGCGAGGTCGTGGTGCAAACCTATGCGCCGCACAGCCCGGCGGTGCAGTTTTCCCGCCACAACGATTTCGAAGGCTTCGCGCAGCAGGAGCTGGAGCAGCGCCGGGCCTTTCATTACCCGCCGTACACGCACGTCGTGCTGCTCGCCAGCCGGGGAAAACACGATGCGATGGCCGAATTTGCCCTGCAAACGCTGCATCGGAGACTGTTGGAGGGTTTGCCAGAGGGCGTGATCATGGGTGAACCCGCCCCCTGCGCGATGGCGAAGGCTCACGGGCAGTTCCGCTTCCAGCTTTTGCTGCGCGCTCCGAAGATCCGCCCGTTGTGCCGCCATATCCAGCAGGTGATCGCAGCCACGAAGCTGCCGGAAGACGTGATTGTGACCTGGGATGTCGATCCGGTCTCACTTTTGTGAATTGGGGAGAGTTGATGAAGAATCGAAGGGGACGTTGACATCATGCTTCCTGATTCAATATTCAGCTCTTCATGACGACTGCGCCGCGCACCTCCCGTTTTTGCCTTGGATGCCTAGCCATCCTGGCCTTTGCCCTCTCTGCGTGCTCAAGCGCAGTCAATGGGCCGGGAGGACGCATCAGCAAGGTGAAGTACATTCACGTGATGCCTGGCTACTCGCCTGAGACGATCGCACCCGACGTCCTGTTTGAGTACCAACGCCTCCTACGCGGCGCGGTGACTGCGGCAGATTACAGAGAAAGATATGGCCACTATTACACCGTGTTGTGGAAGGCGGCTGATCGTGATGCCGGGCCAGTGACCGTGCGCTTTGAATGTTTGCAGGCGCTCTCCGGCCTCCAAAAGCGTGTGCAGGAGCAGGTTGTCGATAACATCCGACGTGATAATGTTTCCAAGTTTCAGGTCACCGGCGAAGAATATTTAAAAAGCGGCCGTGTGACGGCGTGGCGCGTGAGCGTGCTGCGTGGCAACGAAGAGCTGGTCAGCCAGCAATCGGCGCTCTGGAACTAACTCTCGCAACGCATGACGCCCCCCACTCACATACTTGTCGGCACCATAGGACGCGTTTTTTGGATGAGGGTGGACGGACGAGGCACTTTCCAAAACAGCCTGCAGGCCAAGAAGGCGCTCCAGCGCGTGATGGGCCAGGGAGTGAAGGATTTCGTCGTCGATTTGGAGCGCTGCCCCATGATGGACTCGACTTTCCTGGGCATGCTGACCGGTGCGGCGCTCAACCTCCGCGAAGCAGGCGGTGGCACTCTCAGTGTGCTGAATGCGAACCAGCGCAACCTGCAACTGCTCACGAGCCTAGGACTGGATCACATCCTGGATCTGGACCAAGACGGACATCTTTGGACGGAGGAGCGCAGACAGGCCTGCGAGGCGCTTCAGCACTGCGGAGAGACCAATGAATGCAAAGAGGCGCAGACCGAGCATGTCCTCGCCGCGCATCTGGCCCTGGCAGGCGTCAGTGCCGCGAATGAGTGCCGCTTTCATGATGTGATCGAGTTTCTGGAAAAAGAGCTGGAGGAGCATGTCGTCGTCCAAGCCTGAAACGCCGCCGGAATGAGCCGGGAGCGTTGTTTGACACCATGACCACTTTCCTCCTTGTCCTGTGCGTGCTGTTGCTGACGGCAGGACTGATCTTGCTGGCCAAGGTCGCGCGCCAGCAGAAGGCGGCCCTGGCCGCTCTTCGCGCCGAGGAGGAAGCCATCGTGGCCGAGGAGCGGCGCATGTTCCATTACCTGCATGACTTGGGCGAGGCGACTTGGCGTGACGATCAGCAGGCATCCATGTACCGGCTCATCGTCGAGGGCGCGGTCCGTGTCACCCAGAGCACGGGTGGGGCGCTTTATTTGCTCGATGAGGCCACGCAGCGGCTGGTCCCGCGGCATTACTCGGATTTTTGTGCGCCCCTCATCTCTGTGCCCGAGCGTGTGCGGCAGCAGATGAATGAAAATCCCGCCGCGCTTTTGAGTACTCTGCGCATGCATGCCGTGGCGGCGGACGAGGGGCTGCTCGGCGATATTTACGACAGGCAAAAGACCGAACTGCTGCCAGACCTCGGCCTCGATGCGCGACTGGGCCCCAAACTGGTCACTTCGCAGCAAGGCGTCATCGCCATGATCGGCCCGCTGAGCTTTGGCACGCGCCGACTAGGCGTATTGGCTGTCACCGCACCCAAGGAGGGCCGCAACTACAACGCCAATGACTTCGAGGTCTTCAACTCGCTCATCGAGCAGTCTGCCTTCGCCTTGGCCAATGCGGCCGCGCACAAAGATGCCGCGAAAAACCGCATGGATCAGCAGGAACTGCTCAACGCCAGCCAGATTCAACAAGTGCTGCTGCCAGATCGCGATCCCGAGGTGCCAGGTTTCGTCATCGCGGGAAAAAACATCCCCGCGCGCACTCTCAGCGGGGATTATTTCGATTATTTGAAGCTGCCGAACGGTAAATTCGGCCTCGTGATCGCCGACGTTTCCGGCAAGGGTATCGGTGCCGCGATGATCACCGTCATGTGCCGCACGCTCATGCGCGCCAAGGCCCCAAACGCCGCCACCCCCAGCGCCGCGCTGGCCGCGGTGAACCGCCAGATCGCTCCAGACATCCGGGAGGACATGTTCATCACCATGTCTTACATTGTGGCGGAAAAAGACGGCTCGAAGCTCACTTTTGCTCGTGCTGGGCACAATGCCGCCCTCGTCTGGCGCAAGGCAGACGGACGGGTCGAATCGCTCCACCCACCCGGTCTCGGCGTCGGCATCGACAAAGGCGATGTCTTTGAGCGTGTGACCAAGGATCTCGAGTTTTCGATGCAGCCCGGTGACTGCCTGCTGCTCTACACCGACGGCGTGAACGAGGCGATGGACCCGAAGGGCATCGAATTCGGCGAGGAGCGCGTGCAGGACCGGCTGGCCAAATACGCCCCGCTGGGCCCCCGGGCGGTCATCGGCGGCATCATCTCCGACCTGGAGCTCTTTCTCAAAGGCCGACGCTCGCACGATGACATCACCTTGATTGCCATGCAGAAGACGGCATAGTCGCGCCCCTCCAAACCCCCGCGAATCATCCTATGACCGAGCCGAGTCCCGAAACGACCCAGCAAGCAAAGCCCGAAGACGTTGCCAATCCAGAAGCCGCCGCTCCTGTTGAGGAAACCGCGCCGCTTGACCCTATCACCGCGCTGACGCAGGAGGTGGACCGCTGGAAAGACCTCTCCTACCGCAGCCAGGCGGAGTTAGACAACTTCCGCAAACGCTCCGCCCGCGAGGCGCAAGAAACCCGCGCCTACGCCAATGCCGACCTCCTCCGCGCCCTCTTCCCCATCCTCGACAATTTCGACATGGGACTCGAAGCCGCCCGCGCCGAGTCAGAGAAATCCATGATTTTCATGGGCATGAGCATGGTCGGCCGCCAGCTCCACGATTTCCTGCGTGAAAGTGGCGTGCAGGAGATTGAGGCGCTGGGCAAGACTTTTGACCCCAACCTCCACGAAGCCGTCTCGCAGGAAACCAGCGCTGACATCGCCGAAGGCACCATCCTTCGAGTCACACGCCGTGGTTACAAGCTCAAGGACCGCATGCTCCGAGCCGCGAGTGTCATCGTTTCCAGCGGTCCAGCACCCACCCCTGAGGCGTAACCCTCTTTCATACCCTCATGGCAGACAAACGCGACTATTACGAAGTGCTCGGCGTCCCACGTGACGTCGCAGCCGAGGACTTGAAAAAAGCCTACCGCAAGCTCGCGGTGAAATTCCACCCGGACAAAAACCCGGATGACAAGAGCGCCGAAGGCAAGTTCAAGGAGGTCGGTGAAGCCTACGACGTGCTCAGCGACGAGCAAAAACGCGCCGCTTATGACCGCTACGGGCATGCCGCCTTCGCTGGTGGCATGGGCGGTCCCTCCGCCGGTGGCGGTGGCTTCCACGACCCCTTCGATGTGTTCCGCGACGTCTTCGGTGGCGGTGGTGGTGGTGGCATCTTCGAGCAGTTTTTCGGCGGCAGCGGAGGTGGCGGCGGAGGCCGTCGCCGCGACGGCCCACAGCGTGGCAATGATCTGCGCTACGGCATGGAGATTTCCCTCGAAGACGCCGCGCATGGCGTGGAGCGTGAGATCGAGTACGAGCGCAGCGCCTCCTGCAAGCCCTGCTCCGGTTCCGGTTCCGCCAGTGGCGGTGGTGGCAAAAAAGGCTGCCGCACCTGCGGTGGTGTTGGCCAAGTCATCAGCTCACGCGGCTTTTTCCAGATCCAGCAGACCTGCCCGGACTGCAACGGCAGCGGCGAGATGATCAGCGATCCCTGCCGCGTTTGCAGCGGCACTGGGCGCTCCAAAGAACGCACCAAGGTGCGCGTCAAGGTGCCTGCGGGCATTGAGGACGGCTCCCGCTTGCGCTCCACCGGAAATGGCGACCTCGGCGTCAAAAACGGCCCGCCAGGAGACCTTTACATCGTCATCCAGGTCAAGGCCCACGAGATCTTCGAGCGCGAGGGAGACGACCTGCACTGTGACCTGCCGCTCTCCTTTGCCATCGCTGCGCTCGGCGGTGAGATCACCGTGCCCACGATGGAGGCTAAGGCCGCCGTTAAAATCCCCGCCGGCACGCAAAACGGCACCACCTTCCGTCTGCGCGGCAAAGGCATGAAAGTTCTTGGCGAAGACCGCCATGGTGACCTCTACGTCCATGTCCAGATCGCCGTGCCGACGAAGCTCAACGGCGAGCAGCGCGAGAAACTCGACGTTTTCGCTCAGTCCCTCGGCGAGCAGTCCTCGCCGATGGAAGAAAGCTTCTTCGAGAAGGCGAAGAAATTCTTCCGCTGATCCAGCTCACTCCGCGTAGCGCAGGAAAGCCTTCCTGCGCTGCGTGAACTGCGCCAGCTCTTCGCTCCAACCCTCGATCACCTTTTTCCAAGACTCGCCCGCGCGGATCGCTTTCACGCTCTTGTCGTGGTTGAGCAGCGTGTTGACCTTCTCCAGCGCGAAGGACTTTGGATAGAGCCGCTGCAGCACGGTCGCGATAGCGAGGCCCGTTTCCACGGGCTGCAAAACATCACGATTTGTCATGGCGATGCGTACTCCGCCGCAGGCCACGCCTTGGAACACACTTGCCGTTGGTGTGAAGCGCACCGGTGTGAACCGTACACCGGGCAGACCAAGTTGGTTCAACTCATGCGCCAGCCGCAAATCGTTCACATAGGGCGCTCCCAGCACCTCAAAGGGCGAATCAGTGCCACGGCCAACACTGATGCTGAATTCGAGTAGTCCGATACCGGGATAAAGCTGCGCGGCATTCAAGGTGCGCATGTTTGGTGACGGATGGATCCATGGCAGGCCGGTTTGATCGAACAACATGCCTCGCCGCCAGCCTTCGACGGAAATCACCTTCAAATCGCAACCCTGGGCGCGTTCCGCGTTCATCATCGCCGCCAGTTCGCCCGCCGTCATGCCGTGGCGCAGCGGAATGGCATGCGTAGCCGTCTGCTTTTCCTCATCAAGCACCGCCGGACCTTCCACGGCGAGTCCGCCGATGGGATTCACACGGTCCAGGACATAAAACGCCTTCTTTGCCTTCGCCGCCGCCTCCATGCACAGCCGCAGGGTGCCGATGTAGGTGTAAAAGCGGCAGCCAATGTCCTGAATGTCAAAAACGAGCGCGTCGAGATCCGCAAGCTGTTCCGCCGAAGGGGCGCGACGCTCACCGTAGAGGCTCAGCACTGGCAAGCCGGTCTTTTTGTCCTTGGTGTCGCCAATCTTCTCCTGATCCAGCTCCCCACGGATGCCGTGCTCTGGGCTGAAGAGTTTCTTGAGCTTCACCTCGGGCGCGGCGGCCAGCAGGTCAATCGTGCTGCGCCGCTGCGCGTCGATGCCGGTCTGGTTCGTGATCAAACCGATCCGCAAGCCCTTCAACTCGGCAAACTTGCGGCGCACGAGCACGTCGATGCCGTTCAGCACCGTCGGCACCTCTTTTTCATCACGCGGCCAGGGTGGGCCGCCTGCCGTGAATCGCATTCCTTGTGCCACCGTCGTGCCGATCTCCTCATACAAGTCGCGCACGCTGCCCTGGCCGTCGGGATGCAGCCGGGAGCTCATGAAAATGACCAAGGTCTTGGTCTGCGGCTCGATCCACAGGCTCGTGCCGGTGAAACCTGTGTGACCGAACGATCCAAGCGGAAACCGCTTCCCACGCGGCCGGCTGAAGGCCGAATCGATGTCCCAGCCGAGTCCGCGCCGCTCAAACACCGTCGCGATGGTGTGCGGTGTTGTCATGAGCCTCACCGTTTCTGCTTTCAGCACGCCAGCGCCGTTGTTCAGGATCATCCGCGCATACTTCGCGAGATCGCCCGCCGTCGTGAACAAACCTGCGTGCCCCGTGACGCCGCCCATCTTGCGCGAGGTCGGATCATGCACCACGCCGCGCAGCATCACGCCGTCTTGATCCTTCTCCGTCGGCGCGATCCGCAGCTTCCAGTCTTCCGGCGGCAAAAAACGCGTGGAATCCATCTTCAGCGGCCCAAACACGTTCTTCGCCGCGAACTCGTTCAAAGCCGACCCACTCACGCGCCGCACGATTTCGCCGAGCAGAATGAAGTTGATGTCTGAGTAGCGGAAAAACCGGTCTGGCGGCCGTTCGGGCTCCAATTCGACCGCACATCGAATGCCCGTCTCATAGCCCGTCCACTCCGGCTCTTTCGGAATTCCCGACCTGAGGCCCGAAGTGTGTGTCAGCAGATGCCGCACCGTGATTCCTCCGCGAAATTCCGGAAGGTAGCGCCGCACCTCCGCCTCCAGCTCAATTTTGCCCTGCTCCATCAGGATCAAAACACTCGGCAACGTCGCCACCACCTTCGTCAGTGACGCCACGTCAAACACCGTATCCTCCGTCATCGCCTCCTTGGCTGGTGAAAGCGTTCTTTGGCCTTCCACGAGCGTCATCGTCTTCTCCCCGCTTTCCACATGCAGCACCGCCCCCGGCGGATTCCCCTTCGCCACCGCTCTGCGCACGACTTCGCGCACAGGATCAAACTCGTCCGCTTGGACGAGAGAGCAAAAAAACAAGAGTGGGAGCAGGCAGCGCATGGTGAACTTCATCCTGCCAAAAACGCCGCCGCGCTGGCGATTTCTTTTCTTCTGCCACCTAAGCGGAGGAAGTGATCTTGCAGCTTGATGTTATAACACGCGTGCGTACGCTCTGCTCATGCTCCTCGAACTCAAGCTCCGTAAAATTGGCAATTCCGTCGGTGTCATCCTGCCCAAGGAGGCGCTTTCTCATCTCCAAGCGGATGAAGGAGATGCCGTAACACTCACCGAGGGGACGGATGGACGGCTGCTGCTCTCTTCGCAGAAAACGGCGGTCAGCGAGCAAATGCGCATCGCCAAGGACATCATGCAGCGTTATCGCAACACCCTGCGGGAGCTTGCCAAATGAACACGGAGCCTGAATGGGTGCTGCGGGACACGGTGCTTCTTCTGCACGAGCAGTCGCTCGCCGAGCATGGCGGGACGGCAGGCATCAGGGATGAAGGACTGCTCGACTCCGCGCTCGGCAAGCCGATGAACTTGTTCGCCTACGGCGAGCCTGCCATCTATGACCTCGCAGCGAGCTATGTGTACGGCTTGGTGAAGAACCATCCCTTCCTGGACGGAAACAAGCGCACGGGTTTCGTGACGGGCGTGCTTTTCCTCGCTCTCAACGGTTATCGGCTCACAGCCGGCGAGGCGGATGCCGCCATCCGCACGCTTGCTCTCGCGGCGGGCGAGATGACGGAAAAAGCCTACGCCGCTTGGCTGGAGACGAACTCCACCAAGCCTGAGTGAGGACGCGTCCGCTTGGCAGTTTACTTCTTTTTCTTCTTGGCTGTCGGCTTGCCGGCCTTCGGGCTTTCGAAAGTCGGCGCGACGGTGCCTTTCTCCCATTCGGCGATGGCTGCGGTGAGATCCTTCACGACCTCAGGCTTCTCGGCGGCCAGATTCTTCGTTTCGCCGACATCAGCGGCCAGATCGTAGAGTTCGGCCGTTGTCTGGCCGAGGCGCACGAGCTTCATGCGGCCTCGGCGCACCGCGTTGTTGCCGCCAGGGCCGCCGGAGCGCCAGAACAGCAGCTCATGCGGTGCTGCACTCGTTTCGCCGGTCAGAAACGGCAGCAGATTCACGCCATCGAGGTTGTTGGGGGTGAGATCAGACGATTCTGCGGCGGCGAGCGAGGTCGGCAGGAAATCGAGGGCGATCACCGGTTGATCATAAACGCCTGGCTTGATCTTCACGGGCCAGCTCACGAGAAACGGCACACGCATGCCGCCTTCATACACCGCGCCCTTCGCGCCGCGCAGCGGTGAGTTATCGGTGAAGTTGGTGCCGCTCTTTCCAGCGAGATTCGGCCCGCCGTTGTCGCTGACGAAGTAGATCAGGGTATTCTCGCGTTGCTTGGTTTCATCCAGCTTTGCCATCACCCCGCCGATAGCTGCGTCCAGCGCACAAATCATCGCCGCGTAAGTGCGCCGGCTGGTGTTTTCGATGTGTTTAAGCTTTTCCAGCCACTCCTGCGGTGCCTGGAGCGGTGTGTGCGGCGCGTTGAAGGCCAGATAAAGCATCCAGGGTTTCCCGTCAGCGTGCCGCGCGACAAACGCCGCCGCTTCATCTCCAAACTGTTCGGTGAGGTATTTCGTCTGCGCCTCGTCCTTACCGTTGCGGTTCAGTGGGATCTGATATTCCGGGCCTCCTTTGTCGCCGGGGAAATACACATGGCCGCCGCCCAGTGCGCCGAAGTACTCGTCAAAGCCGCGCTTCATCGGATGAAACTGCGGATGCGCGCCGAGATGCCACTTGCCGACTGCGCCCGTGGCGTAACCCGCCTGCTGCATGAGCGCTGGAAAGGTCGTCTCACTCAGCGCAAGACCCGCCGTGGTGCTCTCCGGCAGCCATGCGGGATTGTTTTCATGCCCGAAGCGATGCTGGTAACGACCGGTCATCAAACCCGCCCGCGTCGGGCTGCAAAACGGATGTGAGACGTAGCCGTTCGTGCAGCGCAGGCTTTGGGCAGCCAGTTTGTCGAGATGTGGCGTCGGAATTTCTTTCGAGCCTTGGAATCCAACGTCGTTGTAGCCGAGATCGTCGGCCACAATGAGCAGCACATTTGGTTTGGCGGCCCAAACGGGCGCGGCAAGCAACAGGGAGGCGAAAAGAATGAGGAGGCGCATGAAGAAGCGCAGGAACGCTGATTCCAGTGGCATGTTTCAGTGCTGTGGTCTCGGCTGCGATCCGGTTCAAGGTTTCATCCGAGCCGCAGATCCAGCGTGAAGGGAAACTCGGGATTGGGCACCGCCGGAGCGACTTTCATCTTCCCAGGCGTGTGCCCGTGGCGGAAGAAGCGGGCGAGGCGGCGGCTTTCGGCCTCGTAGGCGTTCACCGGGAAGGTTTCATAGCTGCGACCGCCAGGATGCGCGACGTGGTAGGTGCAGCCGCCGAGGGAGCGCTGGTTCCACAGATCAACGAGATCAATGGTGAGCGGCGAATGCACGCCGACGGTGGGCTGCAAGCAGCTCGCCGGCTGCCAAGCGCGGTAACGCACACCAGCCACGTGCTCACCGTTCGTGCCGGTGGGATGCAGCGGCACGGTTTTGCCGTTGCAGGTGATGGCGTAACGGCCTTCGACGAGGCCCTGGGCCTTGATTTGGATGCGTTCGAGCGAGGAATCGACGAAGCGCACCGCACCACCGGCGCTGCCTTCTTCACCGAGCACATGCCAGGGCTCCAGCGCTTGGCGGATTTCGACGTGGACGTTGCGTGAGGACCAGTCGCCGCTAAGCGGGAAGCGGAACTCGTGATGCGGGGCGAACCACTCCGGCTTGAGCTCGTAACCGGCGCGGCGGGTTTCGTCGCACACGTCTTCAAAGTCGCTCCATGAGAAGTGCGGCAGCATCCAGCGGTCGTGGATGTCCGTTCCCCAGCGCACGAGCGGAGCTTCGTACGGCTCCTTCCAGAATCTTGCGATGAGCGTGCGCAGCATCAGCGCCTGCGCGAGGCTCATGCGCGCATGCGGCGGCATTTCAAAGGCGCGCATTTCCAGCAAGCCGAGACGGCCGGTGCTGCTGTCGGGCGAGTAGAGCTTGTCGATGCAGAATTCGGCGCGGTGCGTGTTGCCGGTCGAGTCGATGAGTAGGTTTCGATACAAGCGATCCACGAGCCATGGCGGCACATGGCCGGTTTGCTCGGCGGCTTTGAAGGCGACCTCCAGCTCGTAGAGCGAATCGTTGCGCGCTTCATCAATGCGCGGGCTCTGGCTCGTGGGGCCGACAAACAGGCCGCTGAACATGTAGGAGAGCGAGGGGTGATTCTGCCAGTAGCTCACGAGGCTACGCAGCAAGTCCGGACGACGCAGGAACGGACTGTCTTTGGGCGATTCCGCGCCCATGACGATGTGATTGCCACCGCCGGTGCCGGTGTGGCGGCCATCGACCATGAACTTCTCCGTGCCGAGGCGTGTCTGCCGCGCTTCCTCGTAGAGCGTCTCGGTGATGTTCACCATCTCGTCCCAGCTCTTCGCAGGATGCACGTTCACCTCAATGACGCCGGGGTCGGGCGTGATTTTCAGGGCATGAACACGTGGATCAAAGGGCGGCGCGTAGCCTTCGATGACGATCGGCTGGTCCAGGGCGAGCGCGACATCCTCCACCGCGCCGAGGCAGCCCAAATACTCCTCCAAGCTCTTGGTCGGCGGCATGAAGATGAAGAGCTTGCCATCGCGCGGCTGCACGCAGAGTGCGGTGCGCACGATGGTGTCGGCAGACTGCCCCAGAGCAGGCGGCTGCGCGGCGGGATCAATGAGCTGGGCGCGTTCTTCCTCGCTCAATTCCTCCAGACCGAGCGGGCCGCGACGTTGCGCGAGTTTTTTCCAAAACGAAGGCGGCACTCCGGCGATGCCGCGAACAAATTGCTGACGCGATGGCAGGGGATCGCGATCCTCCAGCGGATCGAGTTCGTGATGATAGGGATAGTCGGTGGATTTGACCCAGGGCTGTGAATCGAGCGGCAGCCGCAGGCCGATGGGTGAATCCCCCGGCACGAGGTAGCAGCGCTCGGCACGCAGGAACCACGGACCAGTCCCCCAGCCATCTTCCACGGGTTGGAGCGGCAGCACATGGCCGATGATTTTGTCGAGGCCCTGCTCGAAAACTTTGGCCAGGCGCTCGCGCTCCTCCTTCTCCTTGAGGTTCGATTTATGGGGATCGACGTTCACCGGGAGCTTCCGCTCACGCCAGAGGTAGTAGAAGGCGTCTTCATACGTCGGCATGATCCATTTCCCGCCGCAGCCGAGGCGCTCGGCCAGCGCGTGAATGAATCGCGCGGAGTGGGTTTCATTCACGCCGTAATCGGCCTGCATGTCGGCAAACAGATGTGGATGCGCCCACACGGGCTGGCCGTCTTTGCGCCAGTAGCAGCCGTAGGACCAGCGCGGCAGCGACTCGCCGGGATACCATTTACCCTGTCCATAGTGAAGGAAGGCACCAGGGGCGAAGCGGTTCTTTAAACGCTTCATCAGTTCGTCAGAAAGACGGGCCTTCATCGGTCCTACCGCCGTTGTGTTCCACTCAGGGCCTTCCATGTCGTCGATGGAGACGAAGGTCGGTTCACCGCCCATGGTGAGGCGGATGTCGGCGGCCTTGATTTCCTTATCCAAAGCATGGCCGAGTGCGGCGATCTCTGCCCACTGCTCCTCGGTGTAAGGCTTGGTGACACGGGGCGACTCGAAGATGCGCTCCACCTTCATGTCGAACTCGAACTCTGTTTCGCATGGCTCCACCAAGCCACTGATCGGTGCCGCACTGCCGGGGTCAGGTGTCGCCGCGAGCGGGATGTGGCCTTCACCGGCCAGCAGGCCAGAGGTCGGGTCAAATCCGATCCAGCCGGCACCTGGCAGATACACCTCGCACCAAGCGTGCAGATCCGTGAAATCAACCTCCGTGCCGCTGGGGCCGTCCAGGGACTTCACGTCTGCTTTGAGCTGAATCAGGTAGCCGCTAACGAAACGGGACGCGATGCCGAGCCGACGCATGACCTGCACCATCAGCCACGCGGAGTCACGGCACGAGCCGCTGCCCTTCGTCAGAGACTCGTCAGGCGTCTGCACCCCCGGTTCCAGGCGAATGGTGTAGCTGATGTCTTGCCAGATGCGCTGATTGATCGCCACCAACACATCGATCGTGCGCGGCGGCCACGGCTTCATCGCCAGCAGATCCTTTTCGATCGCGGAGTAGTATTCCGTGAATTTGGGCGTCAGATCGAGGCACTTCAAAAACGGGGCCAATTCGTGGTCCAGGGTAGCATCGTAGTCGAAAGGGAAATGCTCCGCGTCGGGCTCCAGGAAGAAGTCGAATGGATTGAGAACCGACATCTCGGCCACCACATCGACCTCGACGGTGAATTCCTTGGTTTTCTCCTCAAAGACGAGGCGGGCGAGGTAGTTTGACTGCGGGTCCTGCTGCCAATTGATGAAATGCTTCTCGGGCGTCACCTTCAGCGAGTAGCTCAGGATACGTGTGCGCGAATAAGGCGCGGGCCTCAGCCGGACCACCTGCGGACCCAGGGCGATGGGGCGTTCGTACCGGTAGCTGGTGCGGTGGTGAAGGGCGACGTGGATGGACATGCGGGGGCTGGTGCGGGCAGGAACTTAATGCCTGCTGGGGTCTAACTAGCAAGTTCACGGCCAATCTTGGATTTCGGCATGGAAAAACGGCTCTCATACCTTGCCACCCCTCGATTTCGCGAGACTATGCGCCCGCATTTCCCAACCCCAACCATGCCCAAGAAACCAACCACCCCATCCACGATCCGCCACATCAAAAAATTGATGGTCGCGAACCGCTCTGAAATCGCCATCCGCGTGATGCGGGCGGCTACAGAACTTGGGCTGAAAACGGTGGGCATTTATGCGCAGGAGGACCGCTTTTGCCCGCATCGCTTCAAAGCGGATGAGGCTTACGAATTGAACAAGGACAAAGGGCCGCTTGGAGCTTATCTGGACATCGAAGGCATCGTGACTTTGGCGAAGGAAAAGGGCGTGGATGCGATTCATCCCGGTTACGGCTTCCTGTCGGAGAATCCCAAGTTTGCGCAGGCTTGTGCGGACGCGGGGATCATCTTCGTCGGACCTGAGGCGAAGATCC
>Ga0315908_10002569_pt1 | contig 13236 bp, 7 predicted proteins | sample LakEriMetagenome_12_FD_203520 | JGI IMG/M metagenome (GOLD analysis project Ga0315908, IMG submission 203520) | Freshwater fungal communities from buoy surface, Lake Erie, Ohio, United States - Buoy 4 MA124 | ecosystem: Environmental > Aquatic > Freshwater > Lake > Lake biofilm | place: USA...
CTTTCACTAGATGTTAAATTAATGATATTTTACTTGGAAAACAAAATAAAAATTAAAAATAAATTTTAGAATTATGAGGTTATATGAAATCAAATACCAAAAAGGAAGTCGAATTATTAACATAACATCTTGTAAATAATTAATATTTGCTTGAACAGTAAAAGAAATCTTATTATGGAGTTAATATATATGTTTCAGTCAACAAACCTTAATATGCTTTACTCCTAAAAAGTCATGATAAAATATTAATAAATATTAAATCTGAAAATAAAGTAGATAGACTAAAAGACTATGTAAGCAAAGCTTAGATAAATGCAAATGAAAAAGATTAATTAATCAGTGATGATTACAAATTTACAACAAAGTAATAAAATGAAGATAAGATAAAGGAAAAAAAGGATTAAAATCAAGATAAAAAATAAAAATTTGATAAAGAAAATGGTTATTTAAATGAAGAGTAAACAGAAATACTTAACTTTTAATTAATAAAATTAAGAAGAGTATTGTTTAAATAGTATAACCCAGATTAGACTTAAAAAATAGAAGATTTTATACCTATTTAGTCTTTAGAAGATATGTGTAAATACCTTCCTTAAACTCAAAAAGAATTTAAAAAAATCAAATATATCGCACCTAAAATTATTAAATTATTTTAGGATGAATTTATTTAGGAAATAAAAAATTTTATTTAATAAGAAAAAATAAATAAAGATAATTTCTAATAACCTGAAAAAGAAAAGAAAAAATCTGAAGAATTGAACAATTTTTAATTCTAACAAATATAAATAGCTAATGATAGGTATGATAATTTAAACATATAAAATTTATTCAATGAATAAAATTTTGTTAATTAAGATCAAGAAGATTTAATAAATGAAAATTAAGATATTATTTTTGATGATTATGATATTTAAAATGAACTTGACGAGTTAATGGGATAATGAAAAATTGATTTTTATATATTAATTAGTATTTTATATAAAAAATTAGAATGAATTAGTATAAATAAAGTATATAATAATATCTATAAATAAGAAATGTAAGAAAATAAGAATTTAGAATAATCTGAATTAAAAATAAATGAAGAATTCAAATGCATAGTAACTTAGAATAAAATTAATATTATTAATTAAGATGAAACAGAAATTTCTGTAGATATTAACAAAATTCATAATATTAAAATAGATAATTAATATTTATTAATTTAACATAAAAAAATTAACTCTTAATAAAATGTTATTTCAATTTATTAAGTGAATAAATTAAAATTAATACTTTAATAAATTTTTTTTGACCATCTGATTATAAATTTTACTTAATTAAATGAAGATGGATTTCTTGTAATAGATGACAGTGATTAATTTTATTATATAAATTCGATTTTGAAATCTGTAATGAAATTAGATATTCAATTTTAATTTTAAGTTAAATAAGTAAAATTTGATTTTTATAACCAAGAATTATATATTTTACTATTTGATGGTACTTTATTGTCAAATTAAATTAATCAAATTGAATCTCACCCATTTAAAGAAATTCAAAAATCTGTTATTGATTTTAATATTTATGATAATAACAAGTATTTAATGTTTGTTTCTATTGAATAATCAAACTTAAACTAATAAAGCTCTTTAAATATTCAAATTTAGGATTTAATTTTAAATTAAATTTTTTAAAATATTTAGATAAATAAATTTGATGATTTTAATTTATTAGGATAATTATCTTTATTCCTCTTTTGAAAAAAAAAAAATTCTATTAAAAAAGGTTTAGCTATCTTTATTTAGGTAATTACTTTTATTATAATATATTATTATTAGATATTATAACAATAAATATTATTTTATAAATGAATTTTATATATTTAATTTATATTTAGAATTAATAGAAACAAAAAATATATTTTTTAAGTTTAGAGAAAAATAAAATTGAAACATATAAACTAAATGTATAAAACATTTAGAATGAAATAAAAACTTTAATAATAATAAACAAATAAATATTTTATAATGAAGTAAATAATATTTATGTTTTAAACTGTGAGTATTAATAAGATAATAAAGCAAAATAAATATAAATATATATGACATTAAAATAGAAAAACTAAAATTAAATAAATGATATTTTTAGCAATGAAAAATTATTAAATTAGTAATTTTTTTAAATTTGTTTATAGAGTTAATAATAAAACGAATAGTTACTTCATTTTTTATAAAAAAAAGAAGTTTAAAATATTGAGAAAATTTAATAAATTTATTATGAATAATTCTTATAAAATAAAGAATAAATAGTTTAATTTATAATACAAAATAAATTTTAAAATATTTAATAAAATATTACTATAATTTAATGAATTTAAAAATAATTATATTCGTTGTTTAATAGAAAATAATAAGAAGCTTTTGAAAATATTTAAATTTATAAAATAAAAGATTTTACTCATGAAGAAAATGTTATTATTAATAATTATTAAAAATAAATTGACGAATTAAATGAGTTTTTAAAAAAAATTTAAACAATAAATTTTATATATAAATAAAAAGATTTATTTAAAAAATATAGTTAAGTTTTTATTTAATTTAACATTAAATTGATGAATTAAAGGTAATATTATTATATTTTTATTTGAGAAATAAAAATGATAATTTATTGATTTAAAATTGGACCAATGATAATACATTTTTAAATATATAAGAATTTATGCAATTTATACTTCTAAATTAAAATTATAATGAAATTATTATTATTTTAATATATTTTTTTACTGAAATTTACGATTAAGATAATTAAAAAATATATAAAGATATATAAAAATTTACTTAAGTTTAAGATTAAAACAATTATTAAATATATCAAGAAATATAATAAGAGCTTAGAATAAATTAATAGTTAATAATATTTGGTAAGAACTTACACTGTTTAGATAATATATAATAAAATAATTCCAATATTGCTGTAATTTTATGGTAACTTATTATTAAATATTTTAGTTGTATAACAACAGTAAATTAGATTTTGTAAGAAAAAGATAGAATTGTTATTATAAAATTCTTGATAAAAAATAATTACTCAGAACATCTAGTTTAATTTTTGAATTCTGGAATTAACTGGTGTAATTTTGAAAGTTTTAAAATAATAAATGAGTATCTATTAAGTTAAAATTAAATAACAATTCTATTTAATTTAGTAGATAAAATAAATTTATAAAAAACAGATTAAAACCAACTATAAAGAATATTTTTACTATTTTTTAATTCTATCTTTTAATCTAAATAATTTTCAAGTATTTTTTTTGCTTTGTAAATGAATTAATAATTTGTAGATTTTACTGCAAAGTTTTTACTAGAAAATTCTTTTATTTTTTAATACTTAATATTTATTATAAATTAATACGATTTGAAATTCGCATATAAAAACTTTTAATTTTATAATTATTAATTAACAAATGAATAAATAAATTATATAAATTAATTATTCAAAGCACTTTTTCAATAATAAAAGTATCAATAAATATATTTAGATAATGAATAATAAAATTTTAACTTTGGAAATTTAAAATTCGACGGAATTATAATAAAAAATATTTAATATAATAATTAATAAGAATTATTAAATTAATAATCTGATTAAAATTAAATAAAAAACTATTAAGACAAATAATTAAAAATTGATTAAAAATTAATGAATTCATTTATTTAATAAAATTAAAATAAAAAAGATTAATTTTAATAAATCTATTTGGAATAAAATTTTGTGTAAGAAAATATACAATAATAAACTATTATATCTGAATTGGAAGATTAATAAAATAAATAAATTTAATAAATGAGTTAAAAAATAAATTTATCAACAAATTAATTTTCTCGTGTAATTATATATTATAAATTTAAGAAAATGGAAACAAGATCAATGAGCTAAAATAATTAAAAAATTAAGAGTAAAATTCATATTATTTAAGAAAATTATTGAAAAATGAATTATATTTAAAATTATATATTAATATAATAAAATGTAAAATAATTATTATAATTAATATATAAAATTATATTTCTTTTAAATTAAGATTTTAATATTTTTTAGATGTTATAGTGTAATAAAATATTATATTTTATTTTACTTTAATTTATATAAATTTTCATCAATTTTTTTAGAACTTAATTAAATAACTTTTTTGACATTATAAACAATTATATTATTAATCTTTCGCTAGCTAAATCATTGTTTCATCTAATTATTATTTTTTTTCTTTTGATAATCCTAAAATATATTTTGTATTTTCAAAATATAATAAACCTTAATTTTTGATAAGTTTATTTAAACCTGCATTTTGAATAGAGTTACTAAAATAGAAACTAACAAAACAAATATCAATTGTTTCTTAAAATCTTAAATATAAATGAATAGATACTTTTTTTTTTCCCCTATTTTTTCAAGATCTTCGAAAAAAGGGATGATTTTAATATTTTAAAAGGCATCTAAGATTTATGAGAAGTCGTAAGATGAAGGAGATTATTAGTTTAAAAGAGCATTAGAATCTACTTATTGTTCTTCTTTTTCATTTGATTCTTCATTTTCTTCTTTGATAGTGTTCATAGTATTATGATTATTAATGATTTAATCAGACTAATTATTTATTTAATCCTTCTACTACTATGAAATGTAAGGATTATCAACAGGTGCCCTATGAGGGACCCCTGACTATAACATCTTCATCCAATAAATAAACTAAAAGGTTGATACTTCAAGCGCAGTACTAGCCATACACATATTAACAGTCTTAAACATCCACTCTTTTTCAGGCGAGTAATCAGTCTCACATCCATAAGCAACATAAGGACTCACTACAATATCACCCCAGAATCCTCTCACCATACAACTTGTCCCATTCTTATATTTCTCTTAACTATTCTTATGTTTCGCAGGAATATAACTGCTCATTGTCCGGTTCGGTTCTGTATACTTCTCGAATCTAAACTCAAACGCAATTCCCTGTTATCTCCAATCTTTATAATGGACCCAATGAATGATCTTCGCATTCGGAATAATTTCCATTTAATAATCCCAATCAACCTAATTCACTCTAAAGTCATACTTCTCTTTATAATGTCTTCTCAACCTTTTATCTCTTAATTCTTCCATTTTGAAGTCCACCTTAGATTAATAACTATAAAGAATCTAAACTATATCATCGATATCTTTATACTTCAGCATTGAAAAGTCCAATATTTATTTGATTCCCAATTAGCTATTCTTAACATCAGTAACTAAAGTAATTAACTCTTTGATACAAATATCTATAAATTCTTAAGACTTCTTTCTGATCATGTGGTTCCCGTAAATATCTAGATATAACTCACATCTTTCTCTGTAATTTAGACTCTTGCAATTCACAACCATCAATAACAATAATTATCTAACCAAACTTTCCTTTTGTTTCTCATATATATAATAATTCACTTTTTTTTACAAATTATCTGCTTAACTCTTCAAAATATATCCTAAATCTCCTGATCCTACTAATAATACATTTTTCTCTCCTTCTATATCCTTTACGTCTTATAAAATATCAAAGCAAGGTGAAAATCCATAGAAATTTATAAAACCTATACTCTCAAATATTTCCATTATTTATTTAAATTATTTATTTTATCAATTAAAAATATATATTTCAATTAAAAAAATTACTAAACCTACTTATTATTCCGTTATTACTTTATAGCAAATTAAAATTTGTATTATTAGGGTTAGAATTATTATTATTGAACTGATTATTTGTTTATTATTATTGGTCTTCTTAAAGTTTTGATTCTAACTTCATTCTGTTTTTTATATTTAGAAAATTATTTCTGGAGATAGTTTTAAAATCGCTATAAGAGAATAGAATTAATGATGTTATGAATAATGATGATAAATTATATGTTAATATGATGATAATAATAAAATGATAATATGTATAAATCTATAAATGTATGTGTGTGTGTTTATTTATATACTATTCCTGAGTGCAGATATTAATTTCAATAAATAATGAACCATTAGATGATGTCTAATATCCCATTTTATTAATAAGACTTTGAATATTATGATCATCAACTGAGTATGCCTAAAAGATAGAACTTTTTTCCTTGAACTTAACATTTCCTCCAAGAAAGAACTCATAAATAGAGTAATCGAGAGACTTATGAATCTTATAGAAATGAACTTGATGAATCTAATGTCCACTTTGAATATCTATTACTAGAAATCCATAACCTTCTTGGTAAATCCTACCTTCAGAATCGATTCCGTTTATTTGTAGTACTATGGTTGGATTTCGTTGTACTTTTTTAAATTCTTAACTTTACTCATGCTTCACTAATTGAAGATCTATTGGAAAGTTTATGTTATAGATCTTTCTATCATTACCGTCAATTTATTCTTCGTATTTGAATCTCACTATCTATCATTATATTTATTATCATCATAATTATTATTACATTATTATTATTATTCTCATTATTATTATTTGTATTATTCATAATATAATTTATTAACCTGAGTAATCGATTTCCTAACGTTGTTATTTTAACCAAACTCATCTAACTCGAATTCATAATTCTTAGGCAAAAATATTTCATACTCTACAAAAATTTAATCATTATCAAAATTCTGGCCTCTCTGAATCTATCCCATTATATTTATTCTTATTTTCTTCTCATTCTTGCTTTCATTCTTTAATACATTTTTAAACCCCTTACCAACTCTATTATTCTTAAACTAATCCTCCTCTGGCTTAATTAGTTTTGAATATTACATAATATAATATTTCTATAAATTTAACACTTATATTAATTCAAATTAATCACATTTACAATTCATCCATCATAGCAAGTAAGTCTATATTATTATTATTCTATTTATTTATTTAACTTATGTCAAAATCTTTGTCATATTATAATTTTTACTCATTAATTTTTTGCTAATTTTAATCTTACTTAAAATATTTAACTTAATCTTCGAAATGTTGAAAATTTGATTATTTTTCTTATTATATGAATGTATCTTACTCAAAATCTAATTGAAATTAAAAATCTGATGAGCTGTTATTGTTTTTTGGAATCATTTCATTGAAGAGTTATATTTCTTTTTTGGTGTTCAAATCAATATTCTATAAAAATATTAAAATGTATTATTTTAATAATATAAAAATATAAAAATTGTGTAATATAATAATACAATAAAATAATGATATGATGATAAAATTTATAAATAAAATAACTTTGTAATTGATTGAAACACTATTATTGGATTTAATAATAGTTTGAATATCAACTTTACTATCATAGAGATTAAGACCTAGCCAAGTTGTATCAGTTTAGGTATTAGGATTAAAAAGTGATGAATTATGAAGCGGAATATAAATATTTGACTTATTATTATTTGAAAACAAAAAAATAGTTCCTGGCTTTTATATATCTTTGGACTAAACAGTGGGCTCCAAATTAATTTAACCATAACTATTCTAAATTCCATTCTAAATAAAAATACTGACTTTAATTTATTAATCCTACAAAAACGCAAGAATCTTTTACTTGATTTTAATAAACTAAAAATCTGAATAACTTTTGAACTAATCATATAGTATCATCTTAATATGATTTAATTATGCAATTTACACATTACATTGTTCCTTTAATTCCTCAGTGGCTTAAAGCATTTCTATCATTTAATTCAAATGATTAGTTGTCACTTCCAATATTTCATTAGGGTTTTTCTAACACATTGTCTGATGTTTTAAGCCCATTAGCATTAAATCGTATAGTTTCTACATACTGCATTAATTTAATTTCATTATACTACAATGCACAATCTTGTAAAATAATTTAAGAGCACGATCTTAGTCCATTTTCTTTTTGCTTTTAATTATCTTCTAAATCATCTATTCTTTGAAGATTTGGTCAGATATTTCTCAAATAACTATAATTGCTTTTTATTCTTGGATCTTCTATGCTTATAATCTCTGGTTTAAAATATATAGCATTTCTACTCCCATGTTTAATAATATAAATATATTGCTGTCTTACATGATTTTAACTCTTTTTTATATTTATATATAAATATTATTCTTTATTATTTTTTCTGATAGTAAATTATTATTATCACTATACTATTACTATAATTTTTATTATTTTTAATGGATTATTTCAATTAATTTATGGGAAGCTTCAATATAAATATGCCTGCCAGATCTGCTATGTTTAGTGATACTTTTTCTTGTTATCCTTCAGTGTATATAAATTCCGAAAGGTAAAGAATCGAAATAGAAGAAGGAAATAAAAGTAATATATAATAATATAAATAATTTATAATAATAAAAATAGTATTGTTACCACCTTCAACATTATAAATATTGACAAATTAGAATGTGGGTTATCCAATGATTTTTAAAATACAGAACACAGTGTTTGATAGAAGCACACATGTTGGAGTGCTTGAATTTACTGCATAAGAAGGTTAATGCATAATTCCAACTTGGATGTTTAATAATTTGTATTTAGAATAAGGAAACTAAGTTATAATAAGTTTGGCTAATAAAATACCAAAAGGCAATTTTGTAAAAATTAGGCCTCATTAGACTGAGTTTATTGAAATGTAGAACCCAAAAGCCTTTTTAGAAATAAAGCTTAGAAAATTTACTTGTCTTACTGTTGGAGAAACAATTGATTTGAAGTTGATTTAAAATAAGACATTTTAAGTAGACATTTTGGAAGTCAGACCAAATCAGAACAATATCAATTGCATTTGCGTGATTGAAGCAGATGTAGAGGTGGATTTTGCAGAGCCTTTGGATTATGATGAACATATGTAGAAGTAATAATAGTAGAAATAAAATGAATAGTAAATTACATATTAATAATAATCAATTAATCTACCTAATAAAACTACTTTTCTAGGAGGAGCTGTCAGGATTGATGGCAAAACCATTAAATAGGATTAAATTAATAAAGCATAATAAATTGATTAATAAAAAAATCAACAGGCTATATTTGACCCTAGAAAACACAGAATCAAAAATGGAATCGTAATTTTTATATTCTATATTTTAGAAAGGATAAAGTAACATCAATATATTTTAAGGAAGAGGCACTAAAATTCTTTGAATATATTATTATAAATAACACATTAACTTAATTTTATTTTTATCATTTATTATAATTAAAACTATTTATTCTATAGGTAATTTTTTTTCATTATTTTTATTTATTGATATTTATAGATTTTAAAATTAAGAAGTTAGTAAATTATGAATTTTGATTTTATTATAAATTTATAGATTTATTTGAGCGATTTTTTTGTATATTTTATTGATAATTTTAAATATATTAAATGTATTATAATTTCTCATTTTATTTTATAAAAATAATCTTCTTATAATAAATATTAATGTTTTAATTTAATTTTTTATTAAAATATTGTTAATTTATCAATTTAAAATTACTCTTTTTACAAACTCATTTTTAATATTTTTAATAAAAATTTTAAATATTAACAATTATATATTTTATATATTTTTTTCTTTAATTATTTAATTAACTAGATAACATAGTTTACTATTTTAAAGTAAAATTTAAATTTGATTTATAATATATATTAATGTAAATAACCTATTATTAATTTAAATAATTATATTATTTAAACATATTTAAAAATAATTTATTAGAAAATAGATTTTTTATTAATTATCAATATAAATATAAAAATAATTTTTAAGAACATTTAAATAAAATAGATTTTTAGTTTAAAATAAAAATAATAAGTAACATAAGATATATATATATCAATTAAAAATAGTTTTATCTACAGGTGTTATAATAATATTATTTTTTTATTTAATAAGTTAATTAGAATTATTATTTAAATAATTTTAAAGAAATATTTTAAATAAATATAAATTTTAAGGATTTATTTATTATTATTTTTAATTATTGAATTCATTTGATTACACTAAATTACTTTACTCAAACTATCCTCCAAAACTACAAATTATTTAAATATTATTTTATTTTAAACCATCTTAACTTTAATTTATTTTTCTATAACCACAAATATTATCTGCTGAAGAAACTAAAGTTTAAGTTTACGATTTAAACTTTTTTCGATAAAGATGAAGAATAGTTTTGGCAGAGGAATAATTTATTTTTAAATCTTTAGCTGCCTTCTTTATTTTTTTACCTTAAAAAAATATTTGTTTTAGAAGTTGGTTCCTTGTTTCAGCACTTATTTTCATATATTTCCTTCCTTAACTATCTATTGTGTCTATTGTTTCTTAAGTTTGTAAACTTTAAAGACTAGCTAAACTTTGATAAGAGGTTCTATTATTTTTTATCATTTATTCTTTCATTTTTTCTTATTATTATTAATCTTTTTTGCATCGAAAATATATACCTCTTTTTAACAAATGACGCAACATTAACGCATATTTATGATAGTATAAATTTTATACTACGTACTAAATTATAAAGTTTAAACTTTTAGAATATATGTTAAATTATTAATTAGAATAATATATTTTTATGTTCATAAATAACAAAAATAAATTTTAAAAATATCATATTTTTTAGAAACTGAAATCTTCACTATTTGATCTTTTTAATTTTCTTTGGGGCTATTTTTCTAAGTCAAAGTTATTTGAGATTAAGGACTACTTATAATTATAAATATGTTAATTCATGTCGATTAAATTATTAGAATTATAATTATTAATAAGCATTAATTATTTATTATTTATATTTGATTTTTTGTCAGTTTTATTATCAAAACAATTATCAATATAATTATTATTATTACATTCATCATTATAGTTACTATTATTAATGTTTTGATTATTAACATTATTGATATTATCTTAGTTGTAATTAATGATATCAAACTTTTCACTCATGTTTTCAGTAAAATTATTATTAGATTAACCATCTTTATTAAGAGCTTCAGTGACACTAAAGTCTTTCAATATATTATTATTTGCAGGCATAATAATTGGACTGCCTAAATCAAACTATGAATTATGATATTCACTATTAAAAAGACTGTTTTATTTATTAAAAAAATCTATACTATTATCTCTACTTTCAAACTTTAAATTGTTATCAAAGGAGTCTAATCTCAGAGTTTTATTACATTGATTGTATTAATCTAAATTAAAATTTTCCATACTATTATAATCACTTTCTAAAAAGTTAAGGTTTTATTTATTGTAATACAAATTGTTGCTCATTAATATATTTTTGTTTTCTTTTACATTTTCTTCTTTTACTCTTTTTTTTATTTAATCCTAAATTTTTATTGAATCCTAATTATTTTTACATAATGCTAATTAATTATCTATTTCTTTACTTTATACTCCATTTAAATTCTTATTATTAGAATTATGATTTATATTATTTTTGTTATTATTTCCTAAAAGAAAACTAAAATTTTTAAATATTTCTGAAAAATCTCCTGATAAAATTCCAGCAAAAATATCATTTTCATTATTATCCATCATATTAGCGATTATCTTTAAAGTTTAAATGAGATTATTATCTGTCTCTATAACACTTTTTTTGTTTTTACTTTATTTCCTGTTTTTATCTACTTATTCTTGATTCTATAATTGATGACTATTTTTAGATTAATTCTAAAAGCTTAAATAACTTATAACAAATATTGTTATTTTATCTATACTATTTTGAAATTTTTCTTTCATTTATTTTATAGTTTAAATTAGCATATTTTTTTCATTATCTAAAACTTAATTTTAATTAAATAGATTATTTATATTTCTTTCAAGCCATCCTTATTTCTTACTCAATTACATTACTGTTTTTTTTAGATCTTATACTTACAATTATAGTTAACTAACTTTTTCTTTCTATTTATTGAATTCCTGTTCATTTTACTGATTCATTTTTTATTAAATTTAATTAATTTATTTAGTACTATTTTGATGCTGATTTTTTTTTATTTTTCTTTAAATTTAAGTCAACAAATCAGCTCTGTCTCTTTTAAAAAATAAGTGGTAATATTGATGATCGATGCCTTTATTGCTATCTTTTCTAACTTTATGAAAGTCATATAGATTTAGTTGTCTGATAAAGGAAAATAGATTATTATGTTTAAAATATTTTGGTAAAACTATATTAGTGAATTTAAAAGTATCATGAATGGTAAAAGTTTATCCTTGTTAATCCCAGTTAATGATATTATTATATTATTTATCCTGTAGAATTCCATACAATTTATCAATAAAAAGATTAGTTCCTTGAATTTTTTCGCTTTTGAGATCAGGAATTGAATATTCGTCTTCTTCTTGTTTATAATGTTTAATCATTAAAAAAAAATATAATTATAATTATATATAATATCTTAAGATAAATATAAATGAAGTAGTGATGAAATAAATCAAATGATATTATTTTTATCCTTAATAAATTCCTCTGAATATTAAAGAGGTACTGGCTTAACTAAAGAATGAGCAACACAACCAACTCCCATAAGACCAGCCATTGCAAATAATCCATTGTTATAAAGATAAGGAGAAGGATCTTGTGTTCCTTCAGGCATTATTTCCATTAGTTTTGATATTGTTAGACTTTTAGTGCTATAAAGTTAATCTGCCGTAGAAATGTCTGCTCCGAATTTTTCATAAAATTACTATGTATCTACCTTCGAAAGTAAATCTTATATTGCTTGATTTTCAGAATATTTGTGACTCTTCAATATGATTTAAGGACCTCCAAAAGCTATTATTATTTTATTTATATTTACCTGCTCCTGTGCTGGCTAATAACATTCTACCGTGATTGCTTGCCAAATATTTGGAACCAAATAAATCGGATTCATAAGCTGGTATTACTGCATATGTAGCACCCATTATACTTACAATTGCACAAGAATTAAGTATAAAGCAGTATATTAATGCTGCTGAAGGATAAGCATTTACCAAACTTATTATCAGAGGCATTGTGATGAACAAAGGAACCGAAGAATAAGTGAATATCTAATTAATAAATAATAATAATAATAATAATAATAATAATAATAATAATAATAATGATAATAATGATAATGATAATAATAATAATAATAATAATAATAATACTAATAATAATAATAATAATAATAATGATAATGATAATGATAATGATAATGATAATAATGATAATGATAATAATAATAATAATAATAATAATAATAATAATAATACTAATAATAATA
>Ga0315908_10002570_pt1 | contig 13233 bp, 16 predicted proteins | sample LakEriMetagenome_12_FD_203520 | JGI IMG/M metagenome (GOLD analysis project Ga0315908, IMG submission 203520) | Freshwater fungal communities from buoy surface, Lake Erie, Ohio, United States - Buoy 4 MA124 | ecosystem: Environmental > Aquatic > Freshwater > Lake > Lake biofilm | place: USA...
TAAGAATATTAATATATATATATAGATTATTTTTATTATAAATATATGTTTGACGATTTATATTTTTCGTATATCAAGATAACCCCATCTTATAAAAATTGCCTAGTATGTAAAAAATGGCGAGATAATTTGAAGGAATTATTGAAAATAAAAAAAGCAAATTTTTATGAAAATTTATTGGACGATTTAATTAAAAGCAAATGTTATTATGAATATGATGAATATGATGAATATATTAGATACGATGATAATGAAGTTAATAATAAAATATTATACAATGCATATAATAAAATAATTAATAATACATTAGAATTAATTATAAACGATAGTATAAGAGAAATATTTAAAACAAAAATGATAATAAAATATAATAATATTTCAAAATTGTATAGCAAGTATAATGGTATAATTTATAATATAGATGATAGTAGCATAGCAAAGGAACAAAAAGAATATAAAAGAATTTTAAAAAAATATTATAATATTCATTATCTATAATGATGACCGACGATATTCCTATATGGACGAAACGAGATTATATAATTAATGGATACAGAAATAAAAAAAATATTAGAGAGTGCTTAATAAGTATATTTAAAGTTCATAATGAAACTTTAAATATATGGACACATTTAATAAGTTTAATAATATTTTTATATTTATTAGTTAAAGATATAATTAATTATAATAAAAATTATAATATCATATGGGGTAAATGTGATATTAACGATATTAACGATATTATAAAATCTGAAAATATATTATATTATGATGAACATATATTATTATTATCATATGATTTAATAACAATAACAACATTTAGCATATCAACATTATATCATACTTTTATTCCAAATAGTTATAATAATTATATAATGTTATTAAAATTAGATTTATTAACAATAATATTAACAATATGTTCATCTAATTATATAATAATGTATTATTGGTTTTGGTGTATAGATAACTATTTAAAAGCATATAAAATAATATCCTATATATATTTTTCCGGAGGTATAATATTATTGTATAATCTAGACATTTTAAAAAAATATAACTATATAATGGTATATTTTAGTTCTTATAATTTAGGAATAATTATAGGATATATATATATAAATTATTATTATAAAGGCTATGTTGAAAACTATATTGTTTATAATTTTAGTCGTCCGTTAATTTTTTATTTATTAGGATTTATAATATATATAACGAAGATACCTGAAAAACTTCTTTTTGATTACACTGATTATATTGGTAATAGTCATCAAATATGGCATTTATTATCATCTATAGCATCTTATTTATTTCGCGAAGAAATTTTAAAAAATACAATATATAGAAATAATAATTATTTATGTTAGTATAAAAAATATATAATATATAGTTTATGAAAACTCTAAACATATTGTTGTGAATAGTTTGTGTATAGAAGAGCCATAGCTACTCCAGAAGATACAACAAGTTCTGTAATAACAGCTTTAATTTTTTTTCTGTTTTCATTAAGTTTTTTGCTAAAATCAATGAGCTCTGACTCGTAAATCCAATCACGCTCAGATACACCATCACTTGTAATGATATACCTTTCGTTTAGGTCATATACGCAATAACCACTATCTTCAAGAATTCTGCTTTCGCCGACCATATCAGCAAAATTTTTGAAGTAAGACTTGTTTTTTTTACATTCAACTTCCATCAAAGCGCTAAATACAATCTTGGCGTCTGCATCAATATTCGCAAGTTCCTTTTCGTTATCTTTAACGTTGTCGTAGATGCGAAGCGCGGTCCTACTATCCTTTTGATAGTAGAAGTTGGTCATCGTATTCTCAAGGCAAGAATAGTAAAGGGGCATTTTGGCTCCAATAATTATATATTTAAAATAGCATCAATTTTTTATTATAATAGAACAAATTATTTCATCAACTAATAATTTAACATATTCTTTTTTGACTTTATAGGCAACTGGTTTTCTATAGTGGATATTTACATTCCCTTCATTTTTGTATCTTTCAATCCAACTCATTAAACTTTTTGGAGTGCATTTGAATATTTTACAAACTTCTTCATGTGTTTTATCTTCAACTAAATAATATTAAACTGCTGTTAATTTATAATCATTACTTTTATGGATAGGCATATATATATTATTTAATTATTTTTTTCATAAAAAATGATATTAAGTATTACATTATTACATACATGATGTGTGATCTTTCACAAACCACAAGTGAAATTGATTTTAGTTTAAGTCAATATTTTGAATCGTTAGAAAATAAGATTCAAAATATTTTATCACGAAATGAAAATGATGTATTAACGTACGACATTTTAGATACAGAAAAATCAAAAACAAATAAATTATTGGCGTTAAAAGAAAAACAAAGACAAATGAAAGTTGGCGAAATTTGGCAAGAAGTATTAGGAAGTTATAATGGTTTTATTAATTTAAAAATAGGACATGAAACGGGGTTAGATATTTTATCTCATACTAAAAAAATTGCGATTGAACTTAAAAATAGAACAAATACTGACAACGCATCATCCAAAAAATCCAATCTTGATAAATTGTCAAATTTTAAAAAAAATAATCCAGAATATATTTGTGTTTACGCAAATATTAACGCTGATACCGAAAAAAAAACATTACAAGGAACTATAAAAAAAATATTACATAATGGTGTTGAATTGGAACATCATATAGGATATGGGTTCCTTAAATTTGTTTTAGGTAATGATACAGATGTAATAATACAATTTGTCAAACACACAATAGATAAGTTCACATAAAATTATAATAGTTTTATTAATGCTTCACCCATGTGTTTTGCTAATTCAACTGGAACCGCATTACCTATTTGTTTATATTGAGAATTTAAACTACCAATAAATTCATAACTATCATCAAAAGTTTGCACTCTTGCATATTCTCGCATTGTTAATGGTCGTTCTTCTAACGGATGACATCTTTCTGTTTGTTTTTGTGAAGGAGTACATAATAATGTTAATGATGGTTTTTCCATGGATAAACGATATAATATTCCTCGTTTTCCTCCACCTGAATTATAACTATTCCCCAAATATTCTTTTTGTAAATTTTCAGGTAAATTCACCCAACAACCACCTTGTGGTATCATTTTAAATAATGTTATTTTGTTTTCATTATATTTTGCTCCATTTGAATGTGGTACATTATATAAAACATCTTTTAACACTTTTTTTGTTAAACTTTCTTTTGGAAATTCAAAAGGATGAGTTATATTTTTTAACACACCTACAATAAATACTCGTTCTCTTTTTTGCGGAACATCATATTTAGAAGCATCTAAACATTTATAACTAATATTATATAGTTTATTTTTGTTTAATGCATCTATTATTTTTCCTATAGTTTTGCCTTCATCGTGCGTTAACAACCCTTTGACATTTTCTATCATAAATATTTTTGGTTTAACCAAATTTAAAATTTCAATAAACTTAATCATTAAATCGCCTCTTGGGTCATCAAGACCTTTTCTTAATCCTGCTTGTGAAAACGATTGACATGGTACCCCTCCAGTTAATAAATCTACTTTATTAATAAATTGTGAATAATCTATTTTATCCATAGAACCACATACAACATTTGCGTCTGGGTGATTATGTTTTAATGTTTTACAACAATCACTATTATTATCATTTAATAAAATCGGTGTAAATCCTGCTTTAATTAATCCTGCACTTAAACCGCCACCTCCAGCACAGACTTCAATAAATGTATATGTCGTATTGTCCGGTTTAGTATCATTTGAAATTGATATGTTTTGTGGTTGATATATATTATTTATTTCTACTTCGGGTTTTAAACCACAATCAGTTATTTTTTGTTTTGAATGTATAAGTTCTATTAATTGTGATTTATTTTTTGAACTGCACTTTGTAATACCTAATTCTTTACATTTTTCCAATAACTCTAATTTACTTATTTTTGATATATCCATTTGTTCGGTGATATTAATTGTAATATTGTTTTCTTTATTATTTGAAATCAAATCTTTTTTTAATTCAATCATTTTTTCTTCAACTGCTTTGTCTATTAATGCTTTTATCTTATCGGTTTGTATTTCGCAAGGATTTTTACGAGTTAAGTGTTTATCATAGTGTGATTTTTGAGAAAAGGTCTTAGTACATTTTTCGCAACTATATTTACCCATTTTAGTTATATAGTATATTAATATTTTATTTTTATATTGTTTAACTAAAAATAACTAAATTAGTTATTCATAAAATATCCCGGACATAAATATACATTATTTAATAATTAAAAATCGGTGTTTGAAATGTAAAAAGGTGTAAAAAATATAGTTGAAGAATGTAATGAATACTCTATGTCATCCTTCAAAACGCTATAAAAATTTATTCTCCGGATTTCACGAACTTTAACGATTTCGTGAAAATGTTTAAAGATTTTGTGCTTTTATAATATAGACAAATGGCGAAATACATATGTGAAACTTGTCAGAAGGTTTTCTCACAGAAGGGTCATCTTGAAGACCACAACAATAGAAAGCGCCCATGTAAAAAGGATAACACGATTGAAGCACTTGTAGAGAAAAAAGTTCTAGATGCTCTTTCAAAAACGAATGATGGAGTAGTAAAAATTGACCCTATAATAACGAATATAACGCCGTCAAACCAAATGGACTACTCAAAAAAATCACGAGAGGAACTGATTGCGATTTGTAAGGAGAAGAGTATCAAAGGATACAGTGGGAAAAAAAAAGATTACATTATGAAAATGCTAAACGACACACATAATCCGGACGATGTGAAAAATGAAATTGTAATAGAAATAATCACAAAATCAAACACAAAAAAACTAAATATGATAGATTTATTTGCTGGAACAGGTGCTTTTACTTTAGCATTCCAATTAACAAATAATGTAAATGTTGTATTCGCAAATGATATGGTAGAGCATTCAAAAAAGATTTACGATGAAAATTTTGACCATAAACTTACACTAAAAAATTTAAACGATGTTAAAGTCGAAGATATACCACCACATGATATACTAACAGGTGGATTTCCTTGTCAACCATTTAGTATTGCTGGATTACAAGAAGGATTTAAAGATGAACGCTCAAACGTTTTCTGGAAAATCTTATCTATTATAGACCATCATCAACCCAAATGTGTTATATTAGAAAATGTTAAAAATATCATATCACATGATGCTGGCAAAACATTTGCAATTATCAAAGAAAACCTAGAAAATAGAGGATATTATATATCCTATAAAGTACTAAACACGGCAGAAATTACAGGAATTCCTCAACACAGAGAGCGAATTTATATTGTATGTTTAAAATCCAAAAAAATATTTGATAACTTTAGTTTAGATTTTCCTAAAATTGAAAAGAAACCTGTATCTAACTTTCTTGAAAGTTGTGTTCCGGATAAATACTACTACACAGATAAATCAACTACATGGGAACTTGTAAGAGCTAATGTTGTCAAAAAAAATACAATATATCAATACAGACGTGTGTATGTAAGAGAAAATAAAAGTAGCGAATGTCCTACATTAACTGCTAATATGGGAGAAGGAGGGCATAATGTTCCTATTATACTTGATGATAAGGGTATTCGCAAACTTACACCACGAGAATGTTTTAACTTTCAAGGATTTCCAACATCATATAAACTACCCAATTTAAGCGATTCAAATCTATATAAACTTGTTGGAAATGCTGTTTCTGTTCCAGTTGTAAAACTAATTGCCAATAGAATTATTCCTTTACTTCAAGAGGATTAAATATGTCATCAAATGTTCCATCATAAACTTTATTACAATATGAATTAATTTGTGGTTGTAGAGATTCCCAAGTTATACGAGGGCGACGACCTTGTTTAACTTGGTCTTCAAATGTTTGAGTCTTACTTACTTTTATATTTTTCCATTCGGTTGATGTTCTTTTCAGTAAAACTTGGTATAGTATAAACTTATCATTTAACCAATTCCTAGCATCAAGAAAATATATTACATCCCAATCAGATGATGGTGTAAATGATGGAGGTCCATCGCTTGTAAAACATTTACATTCTTGTTTGCCTTCTTTTTCTGATTGCAAATCTCCCTTTTTACAATCCCACCTTGATGTAGTATCGTTGAGTTTATTATGAAGTATGAATTTTACAATATTTTCACTTATATCTTCGGGAATACAAGGTAATCTTACCTTTACCCCTATTTTTTTAGTTGTATTTATTCTTCCAATAACATATGCCTTGTGTAAAGCGTATTGTTCTTTCAAAAGATATTTTGTATAAGTATCTCCAGACATCTCTTCTTTTATAGGTGCTTTTATATTTATATCAGTTTCCACCTTAATTATTGGTGCCGAAACATGTGTAGTCATCGTCTTACACGAACGCTTGTTGTGCCCATTTTGCTCACATGTAGAGCATTTCATTTTAGATATGCTTGTGTATTGTTGATTCTTACCAATTCGTTTTAACAAGTATAAAATTTTTTGGTTGTGAAGTGCCGGTTTGAAATGTTCTTTGGACTTGTATCTAAAATACTTTGTCATTTTTTGTTATAAATACGAAATATTTATCCGCAAAAAAATATAAAAAATATATAAAATACTAAACACATAATCTAAACACTACATAATCTAAACACATTGCTTCGAATAGTTGGCGTAGAGAAGAGCCATTGCTACACCAGAAGATACATTTAGTTCGGTTATAGCATTCATCACTTTTTTTTTGTTTTCTATTAGTTTTTTACAGAATTCATTGAGTTCAGACTCGTAAATCCAATCGCGTTCAGATATGTCATCATTTGAAATTACATAATTGTTTCTCAAATCATAAACGCAATAACCGCTTTCGACGAGCATAGCTGTTTCTCCAGTCATATCGGCAAAATCTTTATAGAATGTTTTGTTTTTTTTATATACAACTTCCATGAGGGCTTTGTATATAATATTCAAATGTTCTTCTATAATCGATAGTTCCAATTCGTTGAACTGGAGATTATCGTGAATGCGTAAGGACGTGTTGTAATCCTTTTCTTTGTAGAAATTGGTCATCGAATTCTCAACGCGAGAATAATAACGGGGCATTTTGGCTCCAATAAATATATATTATATTTATTATCAATTTTTTAGTATAATAGAACAAATTAATCCAGAATATAAAAAATATAAAAATATAAAACAAATATAAGAATATATATATATTATATATTTCGCAAGAGAGCAAGCGCTACCCCAGATGAAATATAACTATCATTCAATACAGAAGTAATTTTTTTTTTATTTTCTGTGAGTTTTTTATAAATATCATGAATTTCACATTCATATATCCAATTGCGATAGTCTTGACCGTCAGATGATTTAACATATCTTTCATCCAAATCAAATATAACATAATCGCTGTCATAAAGTAATTTCGTTTCATCGTGAAATTTGGCAAATTGCTCAATATGGCCATTATCATCATCGCAATAAGTATTTTGATATGCTTTTATCATAAGTGCGATTTTATCATTGATTTTTGAAAGTTCATTTTCATTATCATTGATATTATCGTGAATCGTAAGTGAGACTTCATTGTTGACGTTTTCATAAAACTCAACAATATCGTATTGCAGGTGTGTTCCGTAGCGAGGCATAATGGCAAAAATTATCGTATTGTATTTAATCATTTTTCAATAAAAATAGAGCATATTAATACCAAAATAATATTAACAATCTATATAAAATGTTTGTACTGGACTAACGAAACCAGTTTTATTGTCAATGATACGGTAATGAAAATGTTTTTTCAAAGTCATTGTATATAATTTTTTAACCTTGTATTTATCAGGACAGAATATGCGAACTTCTGCCTTTCCATTTTTAACAATCGCAATTCCCGAATTATTGAAATCTTTGTAAGCATCATAAGGGTTTTCTATTATTTTTCCCGTATTATTTGAAGCCCAATATATAATTTTTGTTCCATCTTCATAATCAGCCATATCTATAGTATATGATAAATTTGACCCTTCGGGATATTGTTCATTATTAAATAAATTATATGGTATATATGTTGTCCCTAAAAATGGTAAAAATGTTTCTTTTTGTAAAAATAAATAAATAATAAAAAATATAATAATTATTGAAATTATTCTTAAAACAGTATTATAATCATCATTTAACAATATATATAGAGAAAGAGATATACTAAATATTAGTATACAAAATAATAATATTGCGTTTACATATAAATCGGTAAAAAATATTTCCTTCATTTTACTATATAAAAAGAATAAAGTTTAAAAATAATAATTAAATCATCTGTATAATTGTGTAATTATTTATAAATATCATCGGCTATTCCCATTTTAATACTTTCTTCGGCATTAAATTGTAGGTCTTTAATTAAGAGCGTAGTAAGCATTTTTTTACTTAATTTAGTTTTTTTTAGATAGATATCATTGATATGATTTTGTACTTTAATACAATTTTTGTAGGTATCGTCGATATATGTAAGTTTCCCCCAGCACCCAGAACGCAATTCATGAATAAGTACATATGAATTTTCTGAAATATATCTTTTTTTACCATTAATACTAATGATTGTACCAGCTGACGATACATCACCTTCAATTACAGTATTTACAGGAATTTTAAGATTATTCATACAATCGACAATTGAAAATGCTGAACTAACACAACCACCCGACGTTGTAATATGTAAAAAAATTTCAGGTTCAATATTAGTATTAATAGAATCCATGCGCAATGTCGTTTCTAATACCCTTAAATTTTTACATAATTGAAAAGCAGTTTTTTGTGTAATGCTATCTGAGAAATAAATGTGATTATTCATTATATAAATATTCACACTATTTGCATTATCATTAGATTCATTGGATTCATCATCGCTACCACATTGATTATAACTACCTTTAGAAAATCTCATTCTTTTTTTAGAATTAAATGACATATTATTATATTTTTATTAAATCTTATTATCAATATAGATATAATATAACCTTATATTATTTTTTGTTGAGTTATATAATTTACACCTACTTAAATAAGATAATCAGTAATAGTTATAGAATGCAAAAATATACATGTGAAAGTTGTTTGAAAGTATTTTCACAAAAATCCTACTATATTAAACATCAAAATAAAAATATAATTTGTAATAATAAACGAAATATAGAAGAAAATGAAGATAATATTATAAATAAAAAATTGATATTAAAGAATGAAGATAATGTTTTAAATTCGATTATGAGTAAAAAGCAATTAGGACAATTTTATACAACAAACTATGAATATATTCTTTCAAATATGGAAATACCAACAAATGTTAAAACTATTGTGGAACCTTTTGTTGGTAATGGAGATTTGTTAAAATTTATAAAAAATAATAATTATATATTAGAATTATATGATATAGACCCTAAAAATAATGAAACTATAAAACGTGATACATTAAGAAATCCACCAGATTATACTGATAAATTTATATTAACAAATCCACCATATTTAGCAAAAAATAAAAGCAAAGAAAAAGATATATATGACAAATATAAGTGTGATGATTTATATAAATGTTTTATAATGAATATAATAAAAAATGTTTGTCAAGGAGGAATTATTATTATACCATTAAATTTTATATCATCGATTAGACATGCGGATATTGAATTAAGAAAAAAATTTTTAGAAAAATATTCAGTAAAAAATATTAATATTTTCGAAGAACAAGTATTTGACGATACAAGTTATGCTGTATGTAGTATATGTTTTGTAAGAAAACAAAATGATGAAATTAATAATGTTAAAATATATATTTATCCTTCAAAAAAAGAAATGCTAATAAATTTTACTATTGAAAATAATTATACTATTGGTGGGGAGATTTATAATCTTCCTCAAAATCCAAAATATATTATTGAAAGAGCTACAAATAAAACAAAAGGAAATATAACAAATATTTTACTAAAATGTATTGATGATAATATTAATAGTCAATTAGGATTTAAAATTGTTAGTGATGAAAATAAATTTATTGATAATACAATAAATTTATCAGCACGAAGTTATGCTACACTTGTTATTAATAAATCTCTTACATTAGAAGAGCAACAATGTTTAGTCAATAAAATGAATGAATTTATAAAAGAGAAAAGACAAAAATATAATTCTTTATTCTTAACTAATTATAGAGAAAGCAATTCAATCGCAAGAAAACGCATTTCATTTGATTTAGCATTTAAAATATGTAATTATATGCTTTCATCCATATAATATGTGTTGATAATATAATGTTGAAATTCTATATGATTAAAAATCTTTACACCCTTGAAGATTTAAAATAGCACAAAATAAAAAATGATAGTAATCATCTATAATATTACTTATATAAAAATGGTATATATTTATATTCTAAAATTACAACATAATAAATATTATGTTGGAAAAACATCAAATCCATATTTTCGTATTGAAAGTCATCTTAATTCACACGGATCTGAATGGACTAAAATAAATAAACCAATTAAATTATTAGAATTAATAAAAGGAGATGATTATGATGAAGATAAATATACAAAAATGTATATGGATAAATATGGCATCGAAAATGTAAGAGGCGGATCATATACTTCCGTAAAATTAGACAAGGAAACTAAAAACCAACTTGTAAAAATCAGTAATAGTACTAATAACAGATGCTTCAAATGTGGAAAAGAAGGACATTTTGCTAAAGATTGTAAAGATCAAGACTACACTAGTGATGAAAGTGATGAAAATGTAATATGGTTATGTGAATATTGTGATAAAGAATTTGAAGATGAAGGAAAATGTAAATATCACGAAAGATATTGTAAAAAGAAAAAAGAATCAAATTCTGATTATTTATGTTTCAAATGTGGAAAATATGGTCATTTCGCAAATAATTGTTGGACTAATAAATCATCATCTTCAAAAAGATGTGATATATGTGGAAAATATGGTCATTATGAAGTAAATTGTTATCAATTTTAATTTAAGTATTCATTTATTGTTATTATTTTGTCTATTTGACCTTAAATCTTTGAAATTTATTTCAATTGGTTTTAATTTCATATTTTCCATGACGCTGTAGCTATATACATATATTCTTAAATCAATTTTTTTATAATAACTAACACATATTAATTTGAGAAAAATAAAGACCATTAATATTTATTATTGGAGTTTTAAATTTCTATAGGTGTATAAAAATAAAGAAATCTTAATAAAATAACAATTGATATCACTTTTTAATTTATTGATAATTTATAAAGAAGCTTAATGAAATATTTGAAAAATAATATATTAATAATATTATTAATAATATTTTTATTTATTGTATTTTTAGCTTATTTTAATAAGGAGGTTTATAATTTATACTATAATAACATCGTAGAAACTTTTGAAACAAAAAATGAAGTAGGATTAAAATGGATTTATGTAGGGACGAAGGAACCAAATGGAGACAAAATAAATAATGAAAAATTACGTAAACTATTAAAGACTAAATACGTGTCTCCAGTGATAATAAATGAGGATGAATTGTTTGGTTTAGATATCAAAGATATATCTTATAGTACTTATATAGATGTTGAAGGTAGATTTTACAAACCTTATGATAGCAATAAAATATACTTAGATATGGGATTAAAATGGAGAAATTTAGGTTCAACAACTGAAAGTTATGTAGAATTAAAATATAAGGAAATATTAAATGAAAAAATTAAAGAAGCAATTAAAGAAAAAGTACAGGCAAAATCTTATGATATAATAGAAGGAGAGAATATAATAGTATTTACAAGAAGAGAACTTTCAAATATTATAGGAAATACCAAGCTATCATATGATTCTTATATAATTGTAGATAATAATAAATTTCAACCTTATCATGAATTAGATAATAATGTAATAAAAATAGGAGAGTTGAATATTGATAGTATAGAAGAAAAGGATTTGGATGCTCCTTTTACCAGATCTACAAAAATTAGCAAAGATGATACTGATTACAAGTATAGACCATTAGAAAATTACGAGTTTGAATCATCTAATCAAGAATTTAGTTTAAATACTCAATATTTATATTATAAGCAAAGTAATGATGACTTAGAAAAAAACATTAATGATCCGGTCGAAGATACTTATTTACCATATAGTGAAAGTAGTTACAAAGATGATGCTTCTTTTATTTCGCAGAATAGTATTAATAAATTTACAATAATTGATATATATAAGTCGTTATTAAATAGACAACCAAAAGGCGATGAATTAAGAAAAAACTTGCAAGATTTTTATGAAAAAAATAGCGATGAGGAAAAATTAAAACTACAAATATATAATTCTACAGAATATAAAATGATTGTTAAAATGCAATCAAATGATATAGAACCCGGATTGATTACTTACGTATCCGATGTGAAACTAATGGATATATTAGAGCCAATGTATAAAGCACAATTTAACAAAGAGATACCATATAAAATGAGAGTACCAATAAAAAAATGTTATATACATTTACAGTATAACAATTATTTATTTAGAGCATTATTAATGCATGATAAATATTCTCTTTTTGAAGCCGCCGTAATGCGCGAATATACTATGTCAGATAAAAAATTATTAGAAATATTTGATAATCATTTTATATTATATGAGTTAAGATTAATAGCAAATGGATTAAAAAGAAATGATATTATTAAAAGAAAATCATTGGAAATACCGATTGCTCTAGAGACAGAAATCGCAAAGAATGCACCAAACAATATTGATAGTAAAGAGTTAGATATGAAAACTAAAGAATATATATCAGAAATAATGAAAAATAATGATAAATCTGTGAATATTAATATTACATTAAATGATAAGGATAAGGATATGAGCAAACCATATAGTACATCAAATAGTGATAATGATAATAATGATAATAATGATAAAACATGTAAAAAAGGAGATAGAATTTATAATCCTATAACTTATAAACAACATTATAGAGGTTATCCCCCATACCGTCCGAATGTATGTTCATATGGTACAAAACAAATAGTTAATCCGGTTATGATGGTAAGTTCAAATGAGGTACTTGGGACACCATTAAAGGAAGCGATAGAAAATACGCAAGTAGGAAGTATAATGCCGAAATTTGAATATAGAGAATATGAAGAAATAAATTAAAAAAATATCTTTTTATAAA